>Ga0194132_10000414_pt1 | contig 87549 bp, 72 predicted proteins | sample TA2KigOf80mmetaG_FD_148612 | JGI IMG/M metagenome (GOLD analysis project Ga0194132, IMG submission 148612) | Freshwater microbial communities from Lake Tanganyika, Tanzania - TA2015054 Kigoma Offshore 80m | ecosystem: Environmental > Aquatic > Freshwater > Lake | place: Tanzania: Lake... | reverse complement strand
TCGGACGGTCTGCCTCGGAGCTGTCGCTGGCGCAGGCGGCGCTCCTCGCGGGCCTCGTCAAATCGCCCTCCACCTTCGCCCCCACCATCAGCGCGGACAAAGCGACCGAGCGCCGGAATCTGGTGCTCCAGGTCATGCACGACACCGGCGTCATCGATCGGCAGGCGTTCGACCGTGCGCGCGCCGAGCCGGTCGTGCTCGCCGATTCCCTGAGATCCGCCGAGCCCTCCGGTCAGTACTTCAAGGAGCACGTGCGTCGCGAGCTCGTCGCTCGCTTCGGATGGGCGCGTGTGTACCAGGGAGGGCTCAAGGTCTACTCGACCCTCGATCGACGGCTGCAAGCCGCCGCGGAGCGCGCGGTGGCCGCCCAGTTGCGTGCGCTCGACGAGCGACGAACGAAACGCGAGCGCACGCGCGGTTCCCAGTCGGCTGCGACCGAGGCCGAACCGCTGCAAGCGGCGCTCCTCGCCCTCGACCCCAGCACCGGTGAGATCAAGGCGATGGTGGGCGGACGCGACTTCAAGGCCAGTCCCTTCAACCGCGCGACCCAGGCTCGGCGCCAGCCAGGCTCGGCGTTCAAGCCCTTCGTGTACGCCGCAGCACTCGAGGCAGGCTTCACTCCAGCCACGGTCATTGAGCATCGGGACGTCGCCGTCGACACGTTGGAAGGAAGCTGGACGCCGGAGGAGGCGCACGCCGTCGAAGGCCCGATCAGCATTCGACACGCGCTGCGCGTCTCGAGCAATCGCGCGGCGGTGCGTGTCCTCCAGGAGGTGGGGATTTCGAAGACCGTCTCCTCGGCCAAAGCGCTCGGCGTCGGCGACGTGCCGAGCGTGCCATCGCTCGCGCTCGGCTCGGGCGAGGTCTCGCTCCAGGCGCTCACCACCGCCTATGCAGCCTTCGCGAACCGAGGGTTGGTCCCGAGACCACTGGCAATCCGCCGTGTGGAAGATCGGGCGGGAACGGTTCTGTACGTCGAGGAGCCGTCGACCTCGCGCGCCGTGTCCGAGTCGACGGCCTTTCTCATGGCTGACATGCTGGCAGATGTCGTCAACGCCGGCACCGGCGCTCGGGCGAGACGCCTCGGGTTCACCCTGCCCGCTGCCGGCAAGACCGGCACCACCAATGACTACCGGGACGCATGGTTCGTAGGGTTCACGCCGCGGCTCGTCGCGGGCGTCTGGATTGGCTACGACCAGCCGCGGCCGATCGGGCGTGGCGCGTTTGCCGCCGACGTCGCCGTGCCTGCGTGGGCCAGCTTCATGAAGGAGGCGACCGACGGCGACCCGGCCGAGTGGCTGACGCGGCCGTCGACGGTGGCGACCGTTCGCGTGTGCCGGCTGTCGGGCAAGTTGCCGACGCGGGAGTGCGAGGACGCCGAAGCGTTCGACGAGGGCTCGTCCGGGGTGAACGCCCGGCCCCCGCTGGTCGCATCGCCGGTCTACACGGAGTACTTCGCTCGGGGAACCGAGCCGGACGTGCGGTGCCCGCTCCATCCGGAGCGCGGCTTCTTCGGTCGGCTCGCCACCCTCTTCACCGGATCGGGCGGCAGCCAACCGGAGGCGCGGCCAGCACCGGCACCATCCACACCGGACCGCACGATCGAGTCCGCGACGGCGGCGTCGCCCGAGCCGTCGTCGGTCGCGCCGCGCAAGAAGAAGCGAGGCTTCTGGGCACGCCTGTTCGGCCGTGGCGAGCGAGACGAGGCGCGGCACGGAGACGGGCGCGAGCGCTGAGCCATGCCGTTCCGCGATCTCATCGGGCACGGGCGCCTGCTCGCCATCATCTCGCGATCGGCCCACCACGACTCGCTTCCGCCGAGTGCCCTCTTCGCCGGTCCGCCCGGTGTGGGTAAGCGGCGCGTCGCCGTGGCGCTGGCTCAGGCGCTCAACTGCACGAGTCCGACACGTGGCGACGGCTTCGATCTCGACGCATGCGGACGTTGTGCCGCGTGCCAGCGCATCGAGCGCCTGGTACACCCCGACGTCCTCGTCATCGAGCCGGGTGACAGCGGGACCATCAAGATCGACCAGGTGCGCGATGTCATCGAGCGCGCCGGATACCGCCCGTTCGAGGGTCGTCGACGCGTGGTGATCTTCGACGAGGCGGACGCGCTCGTCCCCGCGGCCCAGAATGCGCTGCTCAAGACGCTCGAGGAGCCTCCGCCAGCGTCGATCTTCCTGCTTATCACCGCGCGGCCGGACGCCCTCCTCCCGACGGTCCGGTCGCGTTGCCCCGTGCTTCGATTCGGTCCGCTCTCGGAGGACGAGGTGGCGCAGGCGCTCATCGCCGCTGGCAAGAGCGGGGCCGAGGCGCGCGCCCTGGCGAGCACCGCGGACGGCAGCGTCGGTCGTGCGCTCGCCTCGGACGCCGAGGATGTGCTCGACGCCCGCCGTGTGGCCTTCGATGTACTGATCAAGGCGGCCTCGCAGGCGGACCCGCGCCGCCGGCTGGAGGTGGCCAAGGTGCTGCTCGAGGGGACCGGCGCCGGGGGAGCGTCCGATCGCGGGCTGCTGCTGACGCACCTGCGCGCGATGTCGACGTTGCTCAGGGACGTGGCGCTCGTGTCGACCCGCGTGACCGCCGTCGCGCCGGCCAACGCGGATCTGGGTGCCGATTTGGAGCGGCTGAGGGCCTACAGTGGTGACCGTGGCCTGCGTGCCTTCGGAGCGGTCGATGAGGCGATGGCCGCGCTCGACCGAAACGCCGGCACGAAGATCGTCGCCGACTGGATCGCATTGCGGCTGTGATCAATCGGGGCTCCGCTTTCTGGATCCGGGCTGCACGGCGCGCCCGCGAGGGAGCGGCGCGGGGTGAGCGGCCCCCACGAGCGACTGAGATGGGGTTGTGGGGCGGAGCCCCACGTAAGTTGGAGTAAGGTGGATCCTGTCGTGACCGTTCCTGGGGCCCCGCGCATCGTCTCTGTCAAGCTGACGCCGGTCGGGCGGGTGCAGCACCTCCTCGACGAGCGGGAGGAGCGTGTGCCCGCGCCGGGCGAGCGGGTGGTCGTCGATCTGGAGGACGGGCACGCCGTGGCGACCGTGGTGCGCGCGGCGCCGCAGATTGCCGCGCGGCACTCGGTGCCGGCTGACGGACCCCGCCGGATCATCCGGCTCGCGAGCCGCGGCGACATCATGATGCGGCAGAAGCACGAGCGCCGGGAGCAGGACGCGTACCGGGTCGGGCGGCTCAAGATTCGGGAGCGCGGGCTGCCGATGAAGCTCGTGCGCGTGGAGCAGCTTTTCGACGGGCGACGGCTGATCTTCTATTTCACGGCGGAGGGGCGCGTCGATTTCCGAGAGCTGGTACGGGAGCTGGCCAGTGAGTTCCATGCCCGCATCGAGATGCGGCAGATTGGTCCGCGCGACGAAGCGAAGGCGCTCGGTGGCTACGGCACCTGCGGGCGGCCGCTTTGCTGTACGACCTTTCTCACGAGCTTCGAGCCGGTCTCGATCAAGATGGCCAAGCAGCAGGATCTCACGCTCAATCCGTCGAAGCTCTCCGGGTTGTGCGGGCGCCTCAAGTGCTGTTTGCGCTACGAGCTCCCCAACGCCAAGGGACGGACCGAGGCGCACGGCGGGTGCGGATCCGAAGGCGGCTGTGACCATCCCGGCGGGTGCGGAGCGGGAAGCGGCTGTGCCTCGGGGCGCTGCGGCTGCCGGCGGTGAGCCGCGCGTGGTCCCTCGCAGACCGCGCATCGCGATCACGGTCGGTGATCCTTCCGGCATCGGTCCCGAGATCGCCGAGGCGGCGGTGCGCGACGAGTCGGTCGCGGCCGTGTGCGAACCGATCGTGTACGCGCCTCCGGAGCGCGTGTCGTTCCAGCCCGGCGTGCTGTCGGCCGCCGGCGGACGAGCCGCCTACGACCTCATCGTCCGCGCGGTGACCGACACCGTTCGAGGTCGGGTCGCTGCCGTCACGACCGCGCCGATCAGCAAAGAGGCGCTGCGGCTCGCAGGCCTGCCCTGGGCGGGGCACACCGATCTGCTGGCGCATCTGACCGGCGCGCGGCATGTGGCCATGATGTTCGAGTCGGAGGCGCTGCGTGTGGTGCTGGCGACCATTCATGTGCGCCTGGCCGATGTGCCGCGCGTTCTGACCCAGGAGTCGCTCGAGGCCACACTACGGCTCACGGCCCGCGAGCTCCCACGCTTTGGAGTGGCCGCTCCGCGAATCGCGGTGGCGGGCCTCAATCCCCATGCCGGCGAGCATGGGCTGTTTGGCGACGAAGAGGCGCGCGTCCTCGTGCCGGCCATCGAGGCGGTTCGTCGCGATGGTGTGATGGTCTCCGGACCGTTCCCCGGCGACTCGATCTTCCTGCGGGCGTCGCGGGGCGAGTTCGACGTGGTCGTCGCCTGCTATCACGATCAGGGACTGATTCCGGTGAAGCTCCTCGCGTTCGGCCGGGCCGTGAACGTGACGCTCGGGCTCCCGATTGTTCGGACGTCGGTCGACCATGGCACCGCGTTCGACATCGCCGGACAAGGTCGGGCTGATCCGGGAAGCCTGATTGCCGCCGTGCGTCTGGCGGCTCGTCTGGCCGTGGCGTCGGGCGGGACCGATGCCGAGCGCGAGCCCTTGGGGGGTGCGGACTCCCGCCAGCCGTTGGCCGAGCACCGATCAGAGGGCGCCGCGCCGCCGCGGAGCAGGCATGCAGACTGAGCGCGAGCGAGCCCAGGCCAACATCGCCGAGAACCGCAAGGCGCTCCACGATTTCCACGTCCTCGACACCTACGAGGCCGGCATTGCGCTGCTCGGCACCGAGGTGAAGGCCATACGGGAAGGCCGGGTGAACCTGCGCGACAGCTTCGCGCGGATCGAGCGGGGTGAGGTGTTCCTCTACAACGTCAACATCAGCCCGTACAGTCACACCGGGTACGCGACGCACACGCCGCTCCGGGCGCGCAAACTGCTGCTGCATCGGTCCGAGATTCGCAAGCTGACTGGCAAGACCGTCGAGAAGGGCATGACCCTGGTGCCCCTTCGCATGTATTTCAAGGACGGCCGCGTCAAAGTGGCCGTCGCGCTGGCGAAGGGGAAGAAGGACTACGACAAGCGGGAAACGATCAAGCGGCGCGAGACGGAACGGGAGACTCGCGCGGTGATGAAGACCCGGCAGCGATAACGGCGCGCACGGCGCGCCCGCGACGGAGCGGCGCGGGGTGTGGGGGCCCCGCGAGCGACGGAGCCGGGGTCCGGGGCAGAGCCCCGGGAAGGAACGACAAGCGGGAAACGATCAAACGGCGCGAGACGGAACGGGAGACTCGCGCGGTGACGAAGACCCGGCAGCGATAACGGCGCGCACGGCGCGCCCGCGACGGAGCCGGGGTCCGGGGCAGAGCCCCGGGAAGGAACGACAAGCGGGAAACGATCAAGCGGCGCGAGACGGAACGGGAGACTCGCGCGGTGATGAAGACCCGGCAGCGATAACGGCGCGCACGGCGCGCCAGCGACGGAGCCGGGGTCCGGGGCAGAGCCCCGGGAAGGAACGACAAGCGGGAAACGATCAAGCGGCGCGAGACGGAACGGGAGACTCGCGCGGTGATGAAGACCCGGCAGCGATAACGGCGCGCACGGCGCGCCCGCGACGGAGCCGGGGTCCGGCGCAGAGCCCCCGGAAGGACGCGGCGAGCCCTGGTCCAGTCGCACGCCACGTTACAATAGCGGCCGATGTCTGCGAAGGTCCCGCTGTTGGATCTCAGGCCGCAGTACGAGCCGCTGCGCGACGAGATTCTGACGGCGGTGACGCGCGTCTGCGACAGCCAACGGTACATCAACGGGCCCGAGGTCCAGGCCTTCGAGTCCGAGATCGCGGCGCTCCTCGGCGTCCGCGAAGCGGTGGCGGTGTCGTCCGGCACCGATGCGCTGCTGCTGGCCCTGATGACGCTCGGCATCGGGCCAGGCGATGAGGTCGTGACGTCGACCTATTCCTTCATCGCCACCGCCATGTCGATTGCGAGGCTCGGCGCCCGACCCGTCTTCGTCGACATCGATCCGACGACTTTCAATCTCGATCCGGCCGCCGTGACGCGCGCGCTCACGCCTCGCACCAAGGCCATCATGCCCGTGCACCTCTTCGGCCTGAGCGCGGATCTGGATCCGCTGCTCGACGAGGCGTCGCGCTCCGGTGTGCCGGTCGTGGAGGACGCGGCCCAGTCGATTGGCGCGACCTACCACGCGCGGACCGTCGGTACGTGTGGGACGGTCGGCTGTTTCTCGTTCTTTCCCAGCAAGAATCTCGGCGCCTTCGGGGACGCCGGTCTGCTCGTGACCAACAGCGCGAAGGTCGCCCGGCGAGCCCGGGTGCTGCGCGAGCACGGCATGGAGCCGAAATACCACCACGTCGCCCTCGGCGGAAACTTCCGGATGGACGCCCTGCAGGCGGCGGTGCTTCGCGTCAAGGCGCCGCATCTGGCCGCCTGGACTGACGCTCGGCGGCTCAACGCCTCGCGGTATGTGCGGCTCTTTCAGGCCGCAGGTCTCGATGATCACGTCGTGCTCCCGTGTGAGCCGAACGGCTGCCGCCACGTGTTCAACCAGTTCGTGATCCGCACGATCGACCGTGACGGTCTGAGGCGCCATCTCGACGCCCGCGGCATCGGCAACGAGATCTACTATCCGTTCCCCCTCCATCTCCAGCCCTGTTTCGCGTCCCTCGGCTATCGGGCTGGCGACTTCCCGCAGGCCGAACGCGCGTCGCGCGAATGCCTGGCGATTCCGGTCTACGCCGAGCTCACGCTCGAGCAGCAGCAGGCCGTGGTCGACGCGATCGCGGAGTTCACGCTGACGCCCACGCCGTCGACCACACACGCGATTGGCTAGACACGCCGCCCTCGACTCGGCGCCCGCGTCCGACACCCCACGTCGTCGATGGCCCCGCGTGACCACGCAGATCTTCATCGGCCTCCTGCTCGGCATCCTCGTCGGGTATCTCTGGCCGTCGGTGGGCGTGAGCGTTCGGCCGCTCGCCGATGCGTTCCTGCGTCTCATCCGGATGATCATCGCGCCGCTGCTCTTTGCGACCCTCGTCGTGGGCATCGCCGGCACGGGCGATTTGAAATCGATGGGGCGCATCGGCCTCAAGGCGATCGTCTATTTCGAGATCGCCACCACGATCGCGCTCGTTCTCGGCTTGGCGCTCGTCAACCTGTTCCGGCCCGGCGAAGGCGTGGTGCTTTCGCTCGCGCGCGATACGAGCAACGTCACGGCGCTCTCGCAGCACCTGCAACGGCCGTGGGACATCTTCCTGCACCTCTTCCCGACCTCGGTGGTCGATGCGATGGCGCGGGGAGACATCCTGCAGATCGTCGTCTTCGCGACCTTCTTCGGTGTCGCCCTCGCCGCCGTGGGCACGAGGGGTCGGCCGCTCGTCGATCTGCTCGAGGCGGTCGCGCAAGTGATGTTTCGAGTCACCGATTACGTGATGCGGTTCGCGCCGGTCGGGGTGTTCGCAGCCATGGCCGCCACCATCGGTGGCAATGGCCCGGCGATTCTGCTGACGCTCGGCAAGCTTGTCGTCATCATGTATCTCGGCCTCGCGATCTTCGTGGTCGTCATCGTCGGCGGCGTGTCGCTGCTCATCCGCGTGCCGTTCGGGACGTTTCTGGCGGCGATTCGTGAGCCCTTCCTCATCGCGTTCAGCACCGCGAGCTCCGAGGCCGCGCTGCCCAAGGCGCTCGAGGTCATGGAGCGGTTCGGAGTCCCGAAGACCATCGTCTCGTTCGTGCTGCCGACGGGCTACAGCTTCAATCTGGACGGAACGACGCTCTACCTGTCGCTCTGCAGCGTGTTCGTGGCGCAGCTGGCCGGGGTGGAGCTGTCGATGTGGCAGCAGCTCGTCATGATGTTGACACTCATGCTGACGAGCAAAGGCGTGGCCGGCGTGCCGAGAGCGGCGCTGGTCGTGCTGACCGCGACGCTCACGCAGTTCGGGCTGCCGCTCGAGGGTGCCGCGATTCTGCTCGGCATCGATCAGGTGCTCGACATGGGTCGGACAGCCGTCAACGTGATGGGTAACTGCATGGCGACGGCGGTCGTCGCGCGCTGGGAAGGCGTGTTCGACGATGAACGGATGCGGATGTTCGGTCGCGGTGGAGACGCGTGATGCGGATCGCCGTCGTTGGTGCGCGAGGGCAGCTGGGCGCGGCCGTGGTGCACGCCTGCGCGGGTCGTCATACCGTCGTGCCCGTGGATCGCTCGGTGGCTGACATCACCGACGCTCCGGCGCTCCTGAAGGTGCTCGAGGAGGTTCGGCCCGAGGTCATCATCAACTGCGCGGCGTACAACGCCGTGGACGCGGCTGAGACCCATCCGGTCGAGGCGCTGCGTGTGAACGCGCTGGCGGTGCGGACCTTGGCGAGGGCGGTCCGCGACGGCGCCCTCGTCCACTACAGCAGCGACTTCGTGTTCGACGGGACTGCATCGCAGCCCTATGTGGAGTCGGATCCGCCCAATCCGCTCAGCGTCTATGCGATGTCGAAACTCCTCGGTGAGTGGTTTGCGGCAGATGCCGGACGCGCCTATGTGCTGCGTGTCGAGAGTCTGTTCGGCCGTGCGCCGGGAGGCCCGCCCGCGCGTGGCAGTGTGGCGGGGCTGGTGAAGGCGATGGTGGCTGGCGAGCGACCGCGCGTGTTCGCGGACCGCACGGTCACGCCGACGCATATCGGCGATGCCGCCGCCGCGACGCTTGGGCTCCTCGAGCGGCGCGCCGAGCCAGGGCTCTATCACTGTGTCAATAGCGGCACGTGCACCTGGCACGAGCTGGCCACCGAGGCGGCGCGCCTGCTCGGCATCGAGGCCTCGTTCGAGGTCGTGAGGTTTGCTGATGTCCGCTTGCCGGCGGCCCGGCCCCAGTACTGCGCGCTCTCGAACGCCAAGCTCGCCGCCGCCGGGTTCGTCATGCCGACGTGGCAGGACGCGCTCGCGCGGGCGTTGAAGACAGAGGGGTGAGGTCCACTGGTCTGCAGAGCTGGCGTCCGTCGAGGGGTGAGCGCCGAGGTGGGGCTTTCAGCGCTGAGTGCGCACTGTTGATGACCGAGCGCTCCGACTGATGCCTATCGCCCGCTGCTACCCGCCCTCCCTCACGAGGTCTCCGACCAGCTCCCCAACCGCCAAACACGAGGTCAGCCCCGGCGATTCGATCCCGGAGGCTTGTACGACATGCGGATTCACCCGATCGCGCCTTATCAGGAAATCGGCAAACGGCAGGTCGGGGCCGTGGAGCTTGGCACGGATGCCGCTGCCCGACAGCCGCAGGTCGTCGATCGTGAGGCTCGGCAGGAGGCGCCGTGCCGGCTCGAGGAACGCGGCAAGCGGGAGCCGGTCTGTTTCGTAATCCTCCTTCTCGTCCTGAAACCGCACCGTGGGTCCGATCCAGACTTCACCACCGAGCGTGCGCACCAGGTGGACGCCGAGGCCGTGACCGTGCGGCAGCGGGTAGACGAGCCCGTTCACGAGCGAGCGCCTCGAAGGGGCGAGCTCGGCGTACTCGCCTCGACACGGATGGATGGTGAAGGTCTCGCCGCCGAGCAGACTCGACACGTGATCGGCGTACAGTCCGGCGGCGTTGACGACCTGGCGCGCGAGGACGGTTTCGCGCTCGGTGTGAAGGCGCATGCCGTCGGGCGCGGCGTCCGCCCCCCGCAGCATCGTGCCAGGCAGGAACGCCACGTCTCGTGCCTCCGCCTGCCGGAGCAGCGCCTTGACGAGCGCCTCGGCCTCGACGACTCCGCTCTCGGACGAGAGCAGCGCCGCAACCGCGTGGATCGCCGGCTCCCGCTTCCGCACGAGGTTCAGGTCGACCGGGCCGATGCCTTCGACGCCGTTTGCGCGTGCGCGCTCGAGCAGCGCCTCCAGCGCCGGAATCTCGTCGCGCGAGCCGGCGACAACGAGCTTGCCGCACTGCCGGTGCGGGACGCAGTGCGCACGACAGAACGCATACAGTCTGTGGCGCCCCTCCACGCAGAGGCGCGCCTTGAGCGAGCCCGAGGGGTAGTAGAGACCCCCGTGCACAACACCGCTGTTGTGCGTGCTCGTGTCGAGCCCGGGCCTCGGGTGACGCTCCAACACGCAGACCGAAAGCCCGCGGCTGGCGATGGCGCCGGCCGCCGCGAGGCCCGTGACCCCTCCGCCAATGACTGCGACGTCGATGCGTTCCATGCCGGCAGCAATTGTATCGGTCGCTCCGGCTCATGCTTGACCGGTCGTCAATCGGCCTCCTACAATCGATCCGGTCTTTTTCAGTACACGACTGTCGGGTTCTGGGCGCGTCGAGCAGTTACGTGCGTGATCCCGCCACATGAACGCCCGCGTCTGCGGGTGTCGGTGCCCGGTTCGTCTGACGCCGAATTGAGGGAACATGGCCAAGCGCGCACTGATCACCGGGATCACCGGACAGGACGGCTCCTATCTCGCGGAGCTGCTGCTCGAAGAAGGCTACGAGGTGTACGGGATGATCCGTCGCTCGAGCGCGCCGAACACCTGGCGTATCGAGCACATCCTCGATCGCATCACGCTCAAGCCCGCCGATCTCCTTGATCAGCTCTCTCTCATTCGCCTGTTGGACGCTGTCCGTCCGCGCGAGGTGTACAACCTGGCGGCGATGTCGTTCGTGCCCGCGTCGTGGGATCAGCCGATGCTGACCGGTGAGTTCAACGCGCAGGGCGTCACGCGCGTGCTGGACGCCATCCGCCAGGTCGACCCGGCGATCCGGCTCTATCAAGCCTCGTCGAGCGAAATGTTCGGCAAGGTGCGCGAGGTGCCGCAGACCGAGATGACGCCGTTCTATCCGCGGAGCCCCTACGGGGTGTCGAAGGTCTTCGCCCACTACATCACCGTGAACTACCGGGAGAGCTACAACCTCTTTGCGGTGTCAGGCATGCTCTTCAATCACGAGTCGCCCCGGCGTGGGCTGGAATTCGTCACGCGGAAGGTGTCGGACGGGGTTGCACGCATCAAGCTCGGGCTCGCCGAAACCCTCGCGATCGGCAACCTCGACGCCCATCGTGACTGGGGCTTCGCCGGGGACTACGTCCGTGCGATGTGGCTGATGCTCCAGCAGGAGCGCCCGGACGACTACGTCATCGCCACCGGGATCAGCCATTCGGTCCGCGAGCTCATCGACATCGCCTTCGCCCGGGTCAACCTCGATCCGGCACGCTTCGTCCGACAGGATCCGGCGCTGCTCAGACCGGCGGAGGTCGATCACCTGTTGGGCGACGCTTCGAGGGCCGAACGCGAGCTCGGATGGAAGCCCCTGGTCTCCTTCAAGGAGCTTGTCGAGATGATGGTCGACGCCGACCTCGAGCGGCTGCGTCCGGTCGCGGCCGCGATGGGTGTGGCGGTGCGACGATGACGCCCTCGGCCGTCAACACGACCCTCGAACGCATCCAGCAGAAACAGGCACGCGTCGGCGTCATTGGCTTGGGATATGTCGGGCTGCCGCTCGCCGTCGAGTTCGCCCGGGCGGGCTTCGATGTGACGGGCTTCGACGTCGACCCAGCCAAGAACGCCGAGATCAACGCCCGCCGCAGCTACATCCCTGACGTACCGGAGGCCGATCTGGCTGCGGTCGTCGCCGCGGGACGCTTGCGCGCGACCGACGACATGTCGCGGTTGGCGGACATGGACGTCATCGACATCTGCGTGCCAACGCCGCTGCGCAAGACGCGCGACCCCGATCTGTCCTATGTCGTCATGGCCGTCGACGCGGTGGCCCACACGATCCGACCGGGTCAGCTGGTGATTCTCGAGTCGACCACGTATCCGGGAACCACGGACGAGGTCGTTCGACCCCGGCTCGAGGCGAAAGGTCTGATCGCCGACCGCGACTTTCTGCTGGCGTTCTCGCCCGAGCGTGTGGATCCAGGCAATGCCCGGTTCACGACACGGAACATTCCCAAGGTGGTGGGCGGTGTCGGTCCGGTGAGCACGGCCGCCGCGTCGGCGCTCTACGGTGCGGTCGTCGCCGAGGTCGTCCCCGTCCGCTCGACGCGCGCCGCCGAGATGGTGAAGCTGCTCGAGAATACCTTCCGTGCGGTGAACATCGGGTTGGTCAACGAGATCGCGCTGATGTCGCACAAGATGGACCTCGACGTCTGGGAGATCATCGACGCGGCCAAGACCAAGCCGTTCGGCTTCATGCCGTTCTATCCGGGCCCCGGCCTGGGCGGACACTGCATTCCGATTGACCCCTCCTATCTGTCCTGGAAGGCCCGCCAGAGCGGGTTCGAGTGCCGATTCATCGAGCTGGCCGTGCAGGTGAACGGGTCGATGCCCGAGTACGTGGTGCAGCGCGTCGCCGACGCCCTGAACAGCGTCCGGAAGGCCGTGAACGGCTCGCACGTCCATCTGTTCGGCGTGGCATACAAGCGCGACGTGAACGACATGCGCGAGTCGCCGGCGCTCGATATCCTGGAGCTGCTCGTCCGGCGCGGCGCCCACGTGACCTACACCGATCCATGGGTGCCGACGCTGCGGCACGGCAATCACACGCTCGAGTCGGTGCCCTTCGAGACGGTCACCGCCGCGCCGTCGGCTTGCGACTGCGCGGTCATCGCGACCGATCACTCGATCTTCGAGTACGCCCGCATCGCGGCCTTGCCGCTCATCGTCGATACGAGGAACGCATTGAAAGGGCAGCAGCGAGAGGGCATCTTCAGGTTGTAGCTCGCACAGACCCGAACGGAACAGGGGACGCGCATCGGATCGTCCCGCGGTTCCGTCCCGGGGCGCGACGGAACTGGATGCTACGGGCGGCCACCCGATCGTGGCTGGTCTCGTCACCACGAGGACGTGTGGGCTTCAGCATGGACCGCGCGGCGAAAATCGCCCTGCTGCTGTGGGCGTGCGTCGCGCTCGTTGCACAAACCGTCCTGTCGCGCGTCTGGACCGGCTTCCCGACCCTTGTCGCGCTGACGCTCGTGGCGTCGGCGTCGCTCGTCTGGCTCGATCGTCGGGCCATTGCGCTCCTTCTCCTGCCCGCCTACGCCGTCCCCACGCTCGTCCGCCTGACGTTTGGGACCTGGGACATTCAGTTCTATCCCCTGTGGATCGCCATGCTCCTTGGCGCGATCGTGCCGGACGGTCTGCGCCAAAACTGGCACGTCCCCGCTCGCTGGCGCGGACCGCTCCTCTGCGGCACGCTGACCGTGGCCATTGCGGCCCCGCTCATCGTCGCGCGTGAGGTGGACTTCACGCCCGCCCTGCTCGCGCGCCAGCCGTTCGGGGCGCTCAGCACGCTTCCGCACTTCTTCGCAGCCTGGTCGATCCACGTGGCCGTGACCCTGGTCGTTGGGGTGCTCTGGTTCGACTGGCTGCTCGGGGTCGACCTCGACCTCTCGCGGTGGGTTCTCGCGCCGCTCGGCGTGAGCCTGCTCGGGCTCGCGCTGGTCTCGGCCTACCAACTCTTCGTGGACATCTCCTTTCTGAACCAGACCGTCTATGCCGTCCTCGGCCGGGCGGGTGGGACGATGAACGACGCCAACGTGGCTGGCGTGATCGCTGCCATGGGGCTGGGCGGCGCGCTGTGGGCTGCCGATCGTGCGCGGGGATGGTGGACGGTCGCGTGCGCAGTGCTCGTCGCGCTGCTGTGGATGGCGGTGTGGGCGTCAGGCTCACGCACGGCCTTGGCGGCGGCCGTCATCGTGACCGCAGGCGGGGGGTACGCCTTTGGGCGGTCGCGTGTCAACCGGCTGGCGCCGGGCGTCTGGCTGCTCGCGGGCGGCGTGCTGATCCTGCTCGTGGTGTTGGCCGCGAGCGGCCTCCGCGCCGTAGGGCCCGTACGCCGGGTGTGGGAGACGCTTCCGAGCCCGACGCTGTCGTCCGTGAAGAGTGTCGCGGCCGAGCTGTGGAACCGCAACGGCTACGGTCGTGTATCGACACACCTCATTCGCCGGTTCCCGTGGAGCGGGATCGGGATCGGCAGCTTCCATCACCTCGGTCCGCCGCTCGACGGAACCGCGCTGCCGCCGGACAACGCGCAGAACTGGTACCGGCACCAGGTCGTGGAGCTCGGATGGCTGGGCAGCGCCGGCTGGCTCGCCTTCGTCGCGCTCTTCGGCTGGGCGGTCGTCCGATCCGAGCGCGCCCCGCCGGTGTCGGCGCTCATGGCGCGGTCGATCCTCGTAGCCTTTGCCGTGATCTCCTGCTTGGGCGTGCCGACGCAGGAGCCCGCCGCCGCGATCATGTTCTGGACGGCAGCGGCCTGGTACGTGTCATCGGCGAGCCTTCGCGACCGAGAGTTCCGCCCCGTCGGGCGAGCCTCGTGGGCGCTCATCGGCGTCCTGTTGGTCGCCTTCGCCGCGAGCACGCTGCATACCGCGACGACGAGCTTGCGGCTCCCGGTGCGCGCGCGCGCGATCGGCTGGCCGTTCTCGTACGGGTTCTACTGGCCGGAGCCGGATGGGGCGGGTGGTGAGCAGCGATGGGCTTCTCGGCGCGCCGTGGCGCTCGTCGACGTGCCGGCGCCGTTCATGACCCTCACAGTCCATGTCAATCACGCCGACCTCGCCGCGCATCCCGTGGAGGCGAAGGTCTGGGTCGAAGGGCGGCTGGTCCTCGAGACTCGTCTGACAAGCGGCGAGCCGGCACGAGTCGACGTGCTCGTGCCCAAGGGCCTGAAGCGGACGCTTGTCGAGACCTGGGTCAGCCGCGTCGTGACGCCCCGTGCGCTTGGCGTGGACGATGGGCGAGAGCTGGGCCTGCTGGTGAGCTGGCGGTTCTCCGACAGGCCCGAGACGACCAAGATACGCAGCCTGGATTGAGACGGACGGCAGTCTGACCCACAAGCAACCCCAACCATAGGGACCAGTCTTTCGAAGGTCGTGTGTTCCTCGTCGTCTTCAAACGGTACACACAATGCTTCTTGGCGAGGCGCAGGTCGTGACGCAGAATACGGCACGCCCTCCTTCGATTTTGCGATCGTGCGGAGATCGGCTCAGTAATTCGGCGGACAAGGTGATGAGGTGGCGTGCGGATGCGGTGCCAACTGTGAGTCACAACCGATGGATCAAACCGTTCCGGACTCATCAGTCGCGGCAGGGCCTCGTCGAGCGGCGAACGACTGGATGAGGAGGTTGTGATGCGGGTGGTCGTGTCTGGAGCGCTGGCGCTCGTGGTGTGGCAGGCGATCGCCTCGTCGGGGGCGACGACTTCGTTCCACAACGAGGAGCTGTCGGCCGCGGGGACGTCGTGCGATCTACGAGCGGTCGAGCGTGCCAAGGAAGAGTTCGACCGGCTCGTGGCATTCAGGCGATTCGCGCCCACGTTGGTTTCGGACGAAGCGGTCAGTGCAGCCTCGGTCGTGTTCGTCCTGCAGGCGGAAGCGTGCTTCTCCGAGCTCTATGGCCCGCCCACCGAGTTCATTGATGAGGGTCCGGTCTGGATGGACGCCGACACGACATTCAGCTTGTTCCAGACGAAATGGGGCGCCGGCTCGCCTTACTCCGCAAGCGGCAACGACAACCGGGGACCACGTCTGCCCGCCGGAACGGTCACATACAGCTTCATGGGTGACGGAGTGAGCATGGCGGGTGATCCGTCCGGCTCCAGCACGAGCGTGGCGCTGGGCAGCTTGCCCACTTATCAGCCCTGCTTTCTCACGGAGGTGGCGAACGCGTTTGCCGCATGGTCGGCCGTCGCGAACATTCAGTTCGTGCAGGTTCCTGACAACGGTGTAGTGTTCAACGGCTCCGGCGCGGCCGGAGACATCCGGATTGCGGCGCACACGTTCGACGGTGTCTCGAAGGTGCTCGCCCACGGCTTCGCGCCGCCTCCGAACGGCTCGACCGCGGCCGGCGATATCCACTTCGATTCGGCGGAAAACTGGTCGTGCACTGCGGGCACCGGTATCGACATCGGGATCGTCGCGATGCACGAGATCGGGCATGCCCTGGGTCTCGGCCACGAGTCGAGGCCCGCCCGGAGAGCGCTGATGAACCCCACGTACAACCCGTCGGTTGCGAGCGCGCTCCTGGGCGACGATGTCAACGGGGCGCTCAGCATCTACGGATCGTCTACGGGCGCCACCGACGATCTGGTCATCAGTTTCGGATCGGGCCATGGTTTGTGGCGACTGGACTACGGAATCGGCTGGACGGCCGTGCACATGCTGTCACCCGAGCAGGTGGTGTCCGCGGATATCGACGGGAGTGGCGTCGACGACCTGGCCATCGACTTTGGCGCAGCGCATGGCCTCTGGGTCTGGATGAACCGCGCCAGCTGGGTGCAGCTGCACGGCTCGAGCCCGACGCTCATGACGGCTGGGGATCTCGATGGTGACGGGCTCGACGACGTGATCGCGCAGTTCGCGGGGTTCGGGATCTATGGCTGGTTCAACAACACCACCTGGAAGGCGCTGCATCCGCTGTCGTGCACCGTCATGACCACCGGCAACATCGACGGCGTGGGCGGTGACGACTTGGTCGTGAACTTCCCAGGGCACGGTGTGTGGGCCTACCGTAACGATGCCTCATGGGGACTCATCAACGGTGTCGAGGCCACCGCCGTTGCCGCCGGTCATCTCGACTTTGCCAGCGGTGTCGAAGATCTGCTGATCGCGTTTCCTGCGCACGGCCTTTATCAGTTCAACAACAACGCCACCTGGGTCGCCCTCAGTGGTGCGGTGCCGCGGGCGCTGGCGATCGGAGACCTGGACACCGATGGGCGCGATGATGCGGTCGTAGACTTCGGCGGCACAACGGGGATTTGGACGCTGAGCAACGGGACGACCTGGACGTTCGTGCATTCGGCGCCGTCAGACTCCCTCGTCGCGGGCGACCTGGACGGGAATGGGCAGGACGAGATCGCCATCGATTTCGGCCCGGGCCATGGGCTGTGGCTCCGCGTCAACAGCAGCGCCTGGGTCCGGGTCCACACGCTCACGCCTGTCGAGGTGATCGTGAGCGATCTGAATTAGAGCGCTTTCGATCTCCGTGTCGCGCGCCGTGAGGGGACCGGGCTGTCAGGCGTGGCGATCATGCCGAACGATGATCACGGATGGCGTCCGGCCTGGAGCTGTGCGTGATACTTCGGACACTGCCGTAGGTACGCCCCGTACGGGCTGTTCGTGTAGTGCTCGGCCAGCCGCAGGAGCTGCTGCTCGTCGATGAAGCCCTTGAGGAACGCGATCTCCTCGATACAGGCCACCTTGAGCCCTTGGCGCATTTCGAGCGTCTGGACGAACTGCGACGCGGCAAGGAGGGAATCGTAGGTGCCGCTGTCGAGCCAGGCGACGCCGCGCCCGAGCAGGTCGACGTTCAACTCGCCCCAGGCGAGGTACTGCAAGTTGACGTCGGTGATCTCGAGCTCGCCGCGCGCCGACGGTTTCAGCCCACGCGCGATGTCGACGACCCGTGCGTCGTAGAAGTAGAGGCCGGTGACGGCCCAGTTCGAGCGCGGCACCTTCGGTTTTTCCTCGAGGCTGATGACCCGGCCTTCGCTGTCGAAGTCGACGACCCCATACCGTTCCGGATCGGTGACGTGATAGGCGAAGAGCTTCGCTCCCGTTCGGAGCTTCGACGAACGCTCGAGGGCCGCACTGAGCTGGCCGCCGTAAAAGATGTTGTCCCCGAGGATCAGACACACGGAGGAGCCGTCGATGAACTGCTCACCGATGATGAAGGCCTGTGCGATGCCCCCAGGTCGGGGCTGCTCGAGATAGGACAAACGAAGCCCGAGTGCCGAGCCGTCGCCGAGCAACCCGGCGATCATCGGCAGGTCCCGGGGGGTGCTGATGATCAGGATGTCGCGGATCCCGCCGAGCATCAGCGTCGCGAGCGGGTAGTAGATCGTGGGTTTGTCGTAGACCGGTAGGAGCTGTTTGCTGACGGTGCGCGTCAGGGGATAGAGGCGGGTTGCGCTCCCACCCGCCAGGATGATGCCTTTCATCGGTCTATAGATCTCCCGCACCGGCCTGGTCGACTCACGACGAGCGCGCCAGTCGATCGGCCCACAGTTTCGCCTGGCAGCGACACGCCAGCAGGACCCGCGCGGCTGCTCGCCCGAACGGGCCGCGCGCGACATGCGTCGCGTAATAGGTGTACGCGCTCTGATGAAAGGCGCGAATCGCCAGGCCTCGTACCGTCGCGCTCGATCCCCCCACGCGGTGGACCACGCGGCCGGCCGGAACGTACCGCGTAGTGTACCCTTTGTGGCGGAGTCGTCGACAGAGGTCGGCGTCCTCCCAGTACAGGAAGTAGCGCTCGTCGAGGCCCCCGACCTCGTCAAATGCCTGGCGCCGGACGAGCACGCACGCGCCAGAGACCCAGTCTGCTCGGATGCCCCCGTCGATGGCGGTCAGCTGGCCGCTCGTCGGCACGTTCCGACGGGCGAGCTGCGAGCGCGGAAAAAGACGCGTCATCAGGGTCGAGCGACCGAAGAGCCCGGTCCAGATCGTCGGATCCCCGCGCACGTTGCCCTGCAGCGAGCCATCTTCGTTGTAGATGGCCGGTGCGACGATGGCGCAGTCGGGATGTGCGTCGAGATCGGCGACGAGGGCGTCGACGAGGCCCCCCTGCAGCACGCAGTCCGGATTGAGCAGCATGATGAGGGGAGTCTGGCTGGCCCTGACCCCCCGATTGACTGCGGTCGCGAAGCCGACGTTCCGCTGATTGCGGATGAGGGTCACGCCAGCGTGGTCGCCTTCGGCGGCGCGATCGCTCCCGTCGGTCGACGCGTTGTCGACCACGATCACACCCGTGCCCGGCGCGTGATCGGCGATCGAACGCAGGCACGCGCCCAGATGCGAACCGCTGTTGAAATTCACGATCACGATTGTGAGCGAGCCGCTCATTGCGTGGGGCGCGCCCGCAGGGCCAACGGACAGTCATCGGGGTCGGCCGATTGGGCGTGGATTTCGACATTGTACGCACGGTTCGAATTTCGTGCGACTGCTGGGGGACGTGACACGTCCCGTGTCAGCGGCAGAACAGGACTGCACGCACCGGCCGCGCCCGGTCCGCGGTGATTGCACGTCCTCACTCGCCGATCGACGCCTGCCCCGGCGTCAGGGTGCGTCGACGTCGACCAGTGCAGACGGCACACCCGTTGCTCCTTGGCCACTGTCGCAAGGGGTGCGTGTTCGCTGTGCAGGCGGATCGACCCGTCAATCCGTAAACCACTGAATTCACGCCACGTCGACACGTTGCCGACAACTGCCTGACTTCCGGGCGGGCGTCTCTCCGCGAGCGGATGGGTCTGGAGGATCACGTGAGGAGGAAGCGCTTGCGGGCTGTGGTGTCGGTCGTGGCTCTCGTGCTGGCCACGCACGGGGGGCGAACGTCGGCCCAGCAGGCCGTGAGCGGTCACTTGAGCCTCGTCTGGGGCGACCCGGCGAGTGGCGGCCCGGCGCAGCTCGTGGCCTACCTCGCGTCTTCGGACGGCCAGAAGACGCGGCTTCGGTTCGAGTCTGGCAGCGAGCCCTCGTGGAGTGAACTTGCGCCGCTCCAGGGACACACGGTCACCGCCATCGGCGCCATGGCCACCGCGGCGACGTCCACGGAAGCGACTTTACAGACGCTCCGCGTGGACCGCGCGGCCGCGCCCGCACCGGGGACCGCTCCGGCAGCCTCCTCCCTGGAATTCGGCGCCATCACAGGAGCGCAGCCCTGGGTGACGCTCCGGTGCCGCTTCGGCGACATGCCGACCGTTGATCGCGCGATCACCACCTCCGTCTTCACCGGGTCGGCGTACCCGTCCATCGATCTCTACTGGCGCGAAGCGTCCTACGACAACATCAACCTGACGGGCAGCGCCCTGGCCAACTGGGTCAACCTGCCCCAGCCGCGTTCGTTCTACGTTCCGACCGGTGGGGCCGCCAACCTCTCGGCACTCGCCGACGACTGCATCGCGGCCTCGGATGCACAGGTCAACTTCTCGCAGTTCGTTGGCATCAACATGCTGTTCAACGACGCCCTGGACTGCTGTCTCTGGGGCGGTGGCATGTGGTTCAACCTGGACGGGACCGGCCAGGTGTGGCGGACGACGTGGATCGGGCTGCCCCAAGACAACTACTACGCGCTGTTTGCCGGGCTCGCGCACGAGACCGGGCACGGGTTCGGCCTGCCGCACTCCTCAGGACCGTACTCCCAGACCTACGACTCCCGCTGGGACATCATGAGCAACGCGTGGATTCGATGGGACTCGGCCATCGGGATGTACAGCCCGCAGGGTACGATCGCGTATCACAAGAACCTCGGCGGCTGGATTCCCTCTGGCCGCAAGTTCGTTCCGCCGATGAACTCGCAGACGACGATTTCCATCGAACGCCTCGCCGTGCCCATCTCTTCGTCGAACTATCTGATGGCTCAGATCCCGATCGGCGGATCGGCGACCGACTACTACACCGTCGAGTTCCGGGATCGCGTGGGACAGGATGCCTGGGTGCCCGCCACATGCGTCGTCATCCACAAGGTGAACACCAGCGGTGGCGGTTCGCACGCGCGCGTGGTCGATCCAGACAGCAACGGCAATCCAAATGACGCGGCGGCGATATGGCAGGCCGGTGAGACGTTCACTGACAGCGTGGCGGGCATCTCGATCAGGATCGATTCGCTCAACGCGACCTCGGCGACGGTGACCATTGCGGTTGGCGCACCGGTCGGACAGTCGATTATCGGCACGTTCAGCGGTCTAGGTCTTGCGCGCTACGACCCAGGCCCGGGGTGGAGATCGCTTCACCCCGTGGTGCCGGAGGACGTCGTCGTCGCAGACGTCGATGCGAACGGGATCGAGGATCTCGTGGTGGACTTCGGATCGGCCTATGGCTTGTGGATCTTCAAGAACAACGCCACATGGGCCCTGATCCACGGTGCCAGCCCCACGCGCCTCGCCACGGGAGACCTGGATGGTTAACGGCCGCGATGAGGTCATCGCGTCATTCGCCGGAGCCGGTGTATGGGGGTGGTACAACGACGCCTCGTGGACGCGAATTCACTCGTCCGTCTCGAGCGTGTTCACCGCGGCGAACATCGACGGGACGGGAGGGGACGATCTCGTGGTCGTGTTCGCAGGCTACGGGACGTGGACGCTCAGAAACAACGCCACGTGGGCGCAGATCCATTCGATCGAGGCCAACCTGGTCGCGGGCGGCCGTCTCGACGCGTCGGCCGGGGCCCAAGACCTCATCGTGGGGTTCCCCGGGTATGGCCTCTACCAATACGCGAACAACGCCACCTGGACGCCGGTGCACAGCGTCCATCCCATGCGAGTGGCCGTTGGTGATCTCGATGGCAACGGACGGGACGACCTGGTCGTCGACTTCGGAACCGGACTCGGGATCTGGTCGCTCACGAACGGGACCACCTGGGCGCAGATCCACAGCCTCACGGCCGAGTCGATTGCGGTCGGCGACGTGACACCGAACGGCAGAGCAGATATCGCCCTGGACTTCGGGGCGGGCCATGGCATGTGGTTGCGAAGCGATACCGGTTCCTGGACGCAGTTGCATACGAGCAGTCCGATGGGCATCTCGGTGGCTGACCTGAACTAGGAGTCGTGGCGAGCTTCGAGTCGTCGGTTCTGGCTTCTCTCTCGGGTCATGCCCCGAGCTCGCAACGCATGACCGATTACGCCAGATTGAGATCGCTCCAGCCACAGGGGTGTCCCGGTCGAGCCTCCGTCTGAACGCGAGAGCGGAGGCTCGCGTCGAACGCCACCCCGGTGCCATCGTCCAACCCGCGCCGAGCGAGCCGCCCGCCAGACGGCCCCTTCCTGCCGACTACCATTTTCGTGTCGACGTAGCGCGCGTCCTTGGTTCCAGCCCGAGACCGAAGGACCAGCGACAGGCCCAGACCGACCGGCCCGTGGCGAACGTCCCGCTGCATTCGACGGGCGCGGCATCCCGTCTGGCGGCGTGGCTCGTCGGTCGATTAATCCCGATATTCTCGCTCCTCGCGCCTTGCCAGCCGGGCGCCTCGCCCGTGTCGGTGCGACGGGGGACTTCCGCCACGGGCTGCTACGGCCGCCCCGCGCGGTCTGACAGCGCGCGACACCCGATCGACGGCGCAGAGGCTCTACTTCCCGCGCCAATGTCGCGCGCGCCGCCGGAGAGCCGTTTACAAAGCATGGATGCCGGCCGACGCTTCTGAAAGCGGGCGACGGCCCGATGCCTCATTTCGGATCGTTGTCGAGACCCATTCGACAACGGCTCGACACGGCCCCCAGCGCGCAACGTGTCGTGCGAGCTGACGTATCTGCGCGTCCGTACCGCAGCGTCGGCGGTAGGGCGATTCCAGATCTGTCAGGCGTGTTCCAGGACCTCGCATGGGCACAGTGGCTGCAGCGCATGTCCGTCGGAGGCGACGGGCACATGTTTCGACGCTGGATGACGGGAAACGTCGTGTGGATGGTCTCGGCCCTCGTCTACGGCGGAGGGGTGAGCGCGGCGGCGCAAGAGGGTAATCGGCACGAGGCCGCGTACCTGTGTCCCACCGGCACCATCGCCGCCAGGCAAACCGAATTCCAGCGTCTCGTGGCCCTGAAGCGCTTCCAGCCGTGGGCGGTGTCCGACGAGACGCTCCGCACGGCCTCCGCTGAATACGTCGAGGCGGCGGAAAACTGTTACGCGCTCGCTGGGCCGAGCGTGCACATCGACGAGGGGCCGCTTCTGGCGGCTTCGGCCGCGGGTGTCCAGCCGTTCGCGGTTGTCGGCGCCAAGTGGGGCGCCGGATCCTTTTCAGGCGGCGTCGATGTTCGTGGACCAGGCCTGCCCGGTGGCACGGTGACCTACAGCTTCATGGGAAGCGGCGTGGCCATGGGATCGCACTCGGACGCGAACGTGTCGATCACCGCGCTGCCCGGTTACCAGGCATGTTTCCTTACCGAGATCCGGCAGGCCTTCGCCGCGTGGTCTGCGGTCGCCAACATTCAGTTCGCCGAGGTTCCGGACAACGGCGCGCCGTTCGACGCTTCCGGTGCCACGGGCGATATCCGAATTGGGGCCCACGCCTTCGATGGTCAGTGGGGTGCGCTGGCGCACGGCTACTATCCGCCGCCCGGCTCGTCGGCGGCGGGAGACATCCACTTCGATCGGCACGAGATCTATTCGTGTGACGCCCGGCCTGGGACGGTCGATGTCGGCATCATCGCCATGCACGAGATCGGTCACGCGATCGGGTTGGGGCACGAGGTCCGCGCCGGCCACACCGCGCTCATGAATCCGAGCTACAACCCGATCTCGGCCACGATGCTGCTGGCCGACGACGTGCAGGGAGCGGTGGGCGTGTACGGTCTGGGGGTATCCGCTTCGGACTCCCTGGTCGTCAATTTCGGGGGACCCCATGGTCTCTGGGACTTGGAGTTCGGCCGCGGCTGGCAGCAACTCAGCGGCCTCAGCCCGGAGGATGTCGTCAACGGCGATCTCGACGGCAACGGGATCGACGAGGTCGTGGGGAGTTTCGGCAGCCATGGCCTCTGGATCCGGTGGAACAACACCTCCTCATGGACGCGGTTGTACGCGGCCAGTCCGACCCGCATGGTGATCGGCGACTTCGACGGCAACGGCCGTGGCGATCTCGTCATGTCGTTCTCGAGCGGCGTCCTGTATGTCTGGTACAACGCCGCCACGTGGGGCATCATCAATTCGATTGATCCGACGCTGATGGCCGTGGGGAACATAGACGGGATCGGCAGTGACGATCTCATCGTTTCCGTACCGGGGCGAGGGGTGTGGACCTTCCGCAATAACACCACCTGGGTCCAGATCCATCCGCTGGAGGTGGCGACGATCGCGGTCGGGGCGCTGGACGCCGCGGGGGGGCCGGACGACATCTTGTTGAATTTCACAGGCTATGGGCTCTATGCGTTCGTCAATGCGAGCGGGTGGTGGCATCTGCACAGTTTCAGCCCGAAGCACCTCGCGCTCGGCATGATCGACAGCGATCCGCGCGGCGACATCGTTGCGGACTTCGGGCCGGGTACGGGCGTCTGGATGCTGAAGAATCATTCGACCTGGGTGTCGCTGCACGGACGCGCGTCCGAGGGCGTCACGCTCGCGGACTTCGATGGCAACAGCCAGAAGGACATCGTCATCGATTTCGGCTCGAACGACGGGTTCTGGATGTACGTCAATGGAGCGAGCTGGCTGCAGGGGCATCCGTACAACCCGACGAACCTCAGTGCGGCGGACTTGAAGTAAGTGTTGCCGCGGGGTCCGCAGGCACCACCGTGTCGCGTCCAGCGGCCGCCGACACCCAGCGCCCTCGTGGGCTCTGCTAGAATTCGCCCGCGTCCGCCTGACGCCAGTGAGATCCGAGGCCGGACGCCACGCATTCCTCATCCAACTCGGACAGCTCGTAGGCGAGCAACGTCGAGCACTGCAGGTTGCGGGCAGCTGCTCCGACACGATCGGAAGCGCCAACTGCCATGGGCATCCAAGACTGCAAACTCATCAACCTGCCAAAGAACGCCGATCCCCGGGGAAATTTGAGTTTCATCGAAGGGAACCAGCACATCCCCTTCCCGATCGAGCGTGTCTTCTATCTCTACGACGTACCCGGCGGCGAGACTCGTGCGGGCCACGCGCTCAAGACGTGTCAGCAGTTCATCATCGCAATCTCAGGCAGCTTCGACGTCGTTGTGGACGATGGTGTTCACAAGGCACGCTACCATTTGAACCGGTCGTACTACGGTCTCTATCTACCTGCACGAATCTGGCGAGAGATCGACAACTTCTCGTCGGGGTCCGTGTGTCTCGTGCTGGCATCCGAGCGGTACGACGAGACCGGTTACTTCCGCGAATACGAAGACTTCCGGAAGGCGGTCAAGGAGCAGGCATAGGCGCGGGAGCGGGTTCGTCGCTCCCCGCAGACGGCTGTGTCGAGCGATCAGGCCACAAGTCGTAGGTCGCGCACAGCGAAATGAAGTGGCGCTCGGCGAGACCATAGAGCTGGAGATCGAGCGCGTTGGCCTCCTCGAGCCGATCCGCCAGACTGTTGCCCAGCTCGGCGCGGATCGTGGCGAGCCGATCCGCCAGGCTCATCGAACTGCGGCGCCGCGCGTTCAGTCGGACCGGCCGAGCGCGCCATCCCGGGAACTCATCCGCATAGAGCTCCTGAAACAACTGGAGCGACAGCTCGAACCGATCGACCAGGCCGATGGCCGGCCAACTGAGCAGGTGCTCGCACGCCTCGGTCAGGTCGTCGACCGTCGGTGGCGCGTCGACGTCGCTGCCCTTGCGAAACGTGGCCGCCGACAGATGGATCGTTTGATAGTTGCCGATGGCGAGGCCGCCAGGTCCGCCGTCGAGGACCCACTCGACGTAGCCGCAGAAGCCTCGGGCGCGGGCGATCTCCGACGTGGGCTGCGTGCGATCGGCGGCCACGAAATCGTAGATCGACCGCATGCGGTCGATTGGGTGCCTGATCAGCACGATCGGGCGACACCCGGGCCACGGCAACGGCGGCCGCGCCGATCGGCTCGAGACGGCCGTGATCGTCGGTGATTGTGCCAGGAACGTTCGCAGCCCATCGGTCGACATCGCATCGGTGACGTGTTCACCCTCGAACGTCGTCCACCGTGGACCGAACGACGTTCGAAGCGCGTGGTCGACGCTCGAGCCGGCGTTTCTGAAGATGCGGTAGTGGATGAGAACGGGACGTGGCATCGCCTGGCTCCTAGGACGCGCGTTGCGTGTGTGGAAGCCGCGCCACCGCGACGAAAGGCGTCCCACCGCCCAGACCGCTGGTCGAGCCGGGCTCGGTGGGAGGCCGTTCCAGAGTGGCGCCCAGGGGTGTCGTCGTAGGCACGCGTGTGAACCTCGTACCGTTCGGTTGTATCGGCAGACCCGAGGCGGAACTGTAGAGGTTGAACGCGGAGCAACTGGAGATTCGGGTTCGCGGATGCCGGAGCGCTGAGCCCACGGCTCTGGTGCGTCAGGGCCTTCTGAGAAGGCGGGATGCCAGGGCGAGCCCCGATGTGGTTCCCTTATGCGCAAGCGTTCCCCACTCGAACTCCCTCAGCCCAGGCGGGCTTCGATGAGTTCGCAGAGCGTGTGGCCGATGGTGATGTGCATCTCTTGGATGCGGGGTGTCGACGACGAGGGCACGCAGAGGCACAGATCGCAGAGATCCCGCATCTGGCCGCCCGACACACCGGAGAGACCGATGACGGTCAGGCGGCGTTCCCGGGCGGCGTCGATCGCCCTCAGAATGTTAGGGCTGTCACCGCTGGTCGAGAGAGCGAGGAACACGTCTCCCGGGCGGGCGTGCGCCTGGAGCTCGCGCGCGAACACGCGGTCGAAGCCGTAGTCGTTGGCGATCGCCGTCAGCGCCGAGGTGTTGCCGTGGAGCGCCAGCGCGCTGAGAGGCCGGCGGTCGTTCAGGAATCGTCCACTGAGCTCTGCGGCGATGTGCTGCGCGTCAGCCGCCGAGCCGCCATTTCCCGCAAGGAGGAGCTGACCACCGGCCGCGAGCGCGGTCGTGATCAGGTCCACCGCCCTGACCACCTGCGGCGCGAGCGGGAAGAGGGCCTTGGCGACGTCCAGATGCTCCTGCCAGCGCGCTTCGACGGCTTCCACGAGTTCCTGTTCGGTCATGGCTGTGCGGTGGGGATCCGTGCCGCGTGTCGTCGGTTCCGCCGCGTCACGCGATCGAGTCCGGTACCGTACCCCGCTTGGTCGGGTTGCGCCCGACGTGCGCGGCCGCGCGCAGCGCCTCACCGGCTTGGGAGAGCGTGGCGCTCATGGCGTCGGGCTCGAAGGGCACGATGGCGATGTTCAGCCGGAAGAGCGGCACCTTCCGTGCCGAGGCGACGGCCGCCAGCCGAGACTCGTGCGCAGGGGTCAGCTTGCCGGTCGACACCAGGATCGCCTCGATCCGCTGCTGTTGGATGATCGTGTCCAGGTCGTCGAGACTGCCCAGCACCGGCACCCCGTGGAGGGTCATGCCCCTGCGCACGGGGTCGTCGTCGAGGAACCCGATCGGCTGCTTCGCGATCGCCAGGTTACTGCGCAGCTCACGGAGGGCCAGCTCGCCGCCCTTGCCCGCGCCGTAGATGAGCGTTCGTGTGGCGTTGGCGGTTCGGGCACGCGGCAGATCGGCGAGCGACCGCACGAAGAGGCGCGAGCCGGCCAGCATCATCACGTTGGTCCCGAACGCGATGGCCAGCAGACCCGGCCGCCGCGCGACCTCGTCTCCGAGCAGCGCCAGCGTCAGCGCCGACAGGCCCAGCCCGACCACCGTGCCCGTGACGATGGCCCAGAGCTCGTGGAGGCTGACGTGCTTCCAGTCGGTGCGGTACAGGCCGCGGACCGAGAGGCCGAGCAGCACGCCCACGATGGCCATGGGAGCCGTCTCGGTGAATCGCTCCACCTCGGTCGCCCAGTTCGGCGTTTGTCCGTGGCGGATGAGGAAAGCCACGTACCAGGCGACCAGGATCGTGAGGGTGTCGACCAGGACCCACAGCATCACGCGCTTGTAGGTGAAGTTGGTGACGAGGCTGAAGCGACCGCTGGCGCCTGCACCACCCGGCACCTGATTTTCGGGATAGACCCGCACGCTCGCAAGAAAGATCCCGAAGAGGAGCAGGCCGAGCATCAGGAGTGCGCCGAAGAACCAGGCGTACGAGAAGCCGATCTGATAGAAGACGAACGCCGTGATCCCGCCCGCGATCGAGATCGCATGGAGGACCAGGACCGCGGTCGTCTCGTTGAGGCCGACTGCAACCAGTCGGTGCGACGCGTGATCGCGGCCACCCAGGCTGACCGAGCGTCCCGAGACGGTGCGGACGACCGACACGAAGGCGGTGTCGAAGATGGGAATCGCCAGGACCAGAACCGGGAAGAACAGAACGGAGAAGAGGCCCTTCGAATAGGACTGTCCGCTCGTCAGATTGAGCGCGGCAAGGAAGAAGCCGATGACCAGGCTGCCCGCGTCACCCATGAAGATCGACGCCCGGGGAAAGTTGAACACGAGAAATCCCAGCACGGCGCCGAGCGCCGATGCGCTCGCCGCCGCGCCGGCGGCGTTGCCGTCGCTCACGAAGAACAGCCAGCGAAACGCCAGGGCGATGGCCGCCGTGCCCGCGCACAGGCCGTTCATGTTGTCGAGCAGGTTCATCGCGTTGGTGATGCCGACGGCCCACACGAGGACGATCGCCAGGTCGACGAGCGGCGGGAGCGAGTCGTTGAAGTGGAAGCCGAAGAGATAGAGCAGCACGCCGGCGGCGATCTGGGCGACGAGCTTGGTCTGCGGCCGGAGCTCCCAGATGTCGTCGGCGAGCCCGAGCAGGAACATCCCCGCCGTCAAGCCCGCCAGACCCGGAAACGGCCAGGGCAGTGAGGACGGGAGGACGAGGCCGCCGATCAAGGCCACGAAGATCGCCACGCCGCCAAACAGCGCCGTGGGCGTCGTGTGCGATCGGTCGGGCCGCGGCAGCGCCAGCCATCCTCGCCGCAGGCTGACCTCGCGGACAGCCCATGTGAGGAGGGCCGCGACGACGAACGTCGCGGCCGCTCTGGCCAGGTCCTGGACCATCAAGGCCGTATGGTACGTCTGTACTCCGGCTTGTCACAACGGCTCTCGACGGACGTTGTGCGGATCACCTTCCACGGGAGTCTTTGGTGGCGGCACGCCGCGCGGGTCGTCCGGTGCCGATGCGATACAATCGCGGAATCGCCTCGTTCGGCACCTACGCCGACGTGTGACCATACGGGACACGCGTGGAGCTTGAGACCTACGATCAAGACGGCCTCACCTCGATTCACAACCACGAGTTCATGACCGATCCGCGGTTCGCCGCCGCATACGCACGCGGCGTGGCCGCCGTGGGACAGGATTACCGCTGGCACTGGCGCGTCCATATCGGGCTGTGGGCGGCGCAGACGGCGGCGCGCCTTCCTGGTGACTTCGTCGAGTGCGGCGTCAATCGCGGCTTCTTGAGCAGCAGCATCATGGCCCTGCTGGAGTGGGACACGCTCGGGAAGCAGTTCTATCTGCTCGATACGTTTCGCGGCATCGACTCGCGCTACCTGAGCGAGAGCGACCGAGCGCAGGAGGTGATGAAGAAGAGCGCCGATCTCCTGGCTAGCGGGTGGTATGCCTCGGACTCGGCCGGCGTGCGGCGGAATTTCTCCGAGTGGCGGAACGTGACCATCATCGAGGGCGCGATCCCCGAGACGCTCGCTCGCGTCACGACGGAACGGATCGCCTTTCTCCATATCGACATGAACTGCGCCGCGCCCGAGGTGGCCGCGCTCGACTGCCTGTGGGACCGGTTGGTGGTGGGGGCGCCGGTGCTCCTGGACGACTACGCGTTTCACGGATACCGCCACCAGAAGCTCGCCATGGACGATCTCGCCGCGCGACGCGGGTTCGCGATCGCCTCGCTCCCCACGGGACAGGGCCTCGTCATCAAGACCTGAGCCGATGGCCTCATCACTCGACGTCCGTGCCGACGTGCCCGTCAAGGCCGGATCGGCCCGTCAGCACGCGCCCGCGGAGTTCTCGTTCGTGCTGCCCATGCTGCGCACGGGTCAGTACACGCTGGATATCGCGGTTGCCGAAGAGGCGTTTCATCAGCACGTTCAACACCTGTGGTTCCACGATGCCACGGTGATTCACGTCATCACCGATCGGGGGGTGACGGGCGCCTTTGCCCTCGACACCATGCGGATCTCGCCCGCGCCGTCGAACGACGCATGAGGGGTGAGCCGGTGTGCGTGCCGAAGGACGCAATCTGTTATGTGTGCGGCGGCCAGCAGTTCGAGCATGCGCCGGTTCTGTGGCAAGCGCTTGTCGAGGAGTGGGGACTCTCGGACGAAGAGGCCCGGTTCGTGGACGAGCAGCAGGGCACGTACTGCGTGTCGTGTGGCGCCAACGTCCGGTCGATCGCACTCGCGCGCGCGTTGACCGCGCATTTCGGCCACGCCGGGTCCCTCACCACGCTCGTCGACGAGCCGCGGTGCCGGTCGGTGCGTGTGCTCGAGATCAACGAAGCCGGCATGCTGCATTCGGTGCTTGCCCGGATGCCCGGCCATCGTCTGGCCTCCTACCCCTCGGTCGATATGACGGCGCTGCCCTACGACGCACAAACCTTCGATCTGGTCGTGCATTCCGACACGCTCGAGCACGTGCCTGAACCAGTACGGGGGTTGCAGGAGTGTCGTCGTGTTCTTACGGCCACTGGTGCGCTGGCGTTCACCGTGCCGACGATTCCCGGACGCTTGACGCGCAGTCGGAGCGGCCTCCCCCCGAGCTATCACGGCCGCTCGGAGGTGGCCGACCCGCAGATGCTCGTGCACACCGAGTTCGGCGCCGACGTTTGGGCGATGGTCCTCGGCGCGGGGTTCTCGATCTGTCGTCTCGTGTCGTACCGGTTTCCGGCAGGACTGGCGATCGTGGCAGTGCCCTGAGCGGTATCGTGTCGTGGGCACGCCGCGACAGCGAAACGGCCCGATGCCCACTCAGCTACAGGACATCCGCGAAGCCTCGCCGGGTCTTCTGAAACCACAAGAAGCCCAGCTGTGCGACGATCACGCTCACCGCCAGATAGAGGAGCAGGCCCATCCAGTTCGGGGCGTACCCCCACACCAGGACGTTGCGTGTCTGCTCGATGATGAAGGTCAGCGGATTGAGTCTGAACAGCCATCGGTACTGCTCTGGAATCGCTGACGAGGCGTAGAAGACCGGCGAGAGAAAAAGCAGCACCGTGCTGGCGACGCCGACCACTTGGCCGAGATCGCGGAGGTACACGCCGGTCGCCGCCAGGAACCACGACACCCCCATCGTCAGGACAACGAGCGGCGCGAGCACGAGCGGGAAGAAGACCGCGGTGCGCGGAATGCCAAGCGATCCGAGAATCAGGCCCACGAAGAGCACGAGGAGACTCGCGGACGCATGAAAAAGCGCCGATCCCATCGAGACCCACGGCAGGATCTCGAGCGGGAAGACTACTTTCTTGACGAAGTTCGGATTGTCGAGGACGAGCGTCGGCGCGCGATTCACGCACTCGGCGAAGAGCGCATGGACCAGCACCCCGGCAAAGAGCACCACCGCGAAGTCCGTCGTGCTTTCGGCCTCGCTCACGCGCCAGCGAGCCTTGAAGATACTGGAGAAGACGACCGTGTACACTGCGAGCATCAGGAGCGGATGGAACAGCGACCAGGCCACGCCCAATGTCGAGCCCCGGTAGCGACCGATCACGTCGCGTTTCGCCATCTGCCACACGAGCTCTCGATGGCGCAACAGCCCGGCGAACATCGACCCGGATTGTACTTCGACCCGTTCCCGCCATCTTGACTTGGCCGAGCCGGCCGTTCACGATGACGGGTGCCGCATCGCGGACTCCCTGCCGCCCTCGGAGGTCTCTGTGACGTACCGGTTGCCCATGTCGATCGTGTTGTCCGTGGCGACCGCGGTGTCGCTGACCGCCCAGGCCTCGGGAGGCCGCGCCAAGCGGCTTCAGCCGCCGGCCGCTCTCCCCGGCGGGGAGGCGGTCAAGGCCTTCGTGACGGCACGCGCGGCGAAGGCGTTCACGCCCCCCAAGACGCCGTGGGGCGATCCGGACATCTCGGGCGTGTTCACGACCAAGGACGAGGCGAACACGCCGTTCGAGCGACCGACGGAGTGGGCGGGGCGCCGCATGGAGGACATCACGCCCAAGGAGTTCGCCGAGGCGCTGGCTGCGCGGCAGCAGCTGGCGCTCGAGCGGGCGCCGTTTGCCGGCGGTGGTGACGACCTCATCGAGCAGGGTGTGGCGATTGCCGTGCCGATTCACTGGTTCGACAACCTGACGGCGAAGAACAGCCGGACGTGGTTCGTGATCGAGCCGGCCGACGGGAAGATTCCAGCGCTCGCGCCGGGCGCGGCGTCACAGAAAGTCGATCGGCCGGGCTTCTTGGCGCCCGGACGCGACAGCTACACCGATCGCAGCACGACGGACCGCTGCATCGGCGGCACGGTCTGGCGCACGCCCACCCTGTACGGCAACTCGCACGACATCGTTCAGACACCAGACCATGTCATCTTCCGGTACGAGGCGCAGCGGACCGCGCGAACGATTCGCCTGTACCAGCCGCACCTGAGCCCCGCGATCCGGCCGCTCCTCGGTGATTCGATCGGCTGGTGGGAGGGTCCCACGCTCGTCGTGGAGACGACGAACTTCCCCGAGACCGTGGACTACCGTGGATACACGATGAAGGATCTGCGGCTCATCGAACGCATCACCCGCCTTGGACCGAAGACGGTCGAATGGAGCGTGACCTTCGACAACCCGAGCGTCTGGTCGAAGCCGTGGACCTATTCGTATCCGCTGACTCAAGATGACACGCAGATGATCTTCGAGTACGCCTGCCACGAAGGGAATTTCGGTCTCGCCAACATCCTGAGCGCCGGGCGCACGGCGGAGAAGCTGACCGGCGATTCCTCGATGAAGACCGGCAAGTAGCATGACGCAGGATTTCGGGAGGCGGATGTGGTTGCGGCGAGCCGGGCCGGCTGTCTCGTGTCTGACCGCCGCCGTGGTGCTGTCCGTCGCGAGCGGGACGCCGGTCGCCGGGCAGGGGACCCCGACCTACAAGGCGCCTCGCTCGCCTCACAAGGACGGCAGGCCCGACCTGAACGGCATCTACCAAGCGATCAACACGGCCAACTGGGATCTGGAAGACCACCCGATGGCCCCTGGCGCCTTCTGGCAGCTGGGTGCGCTCGGTGGCGTGCCGCCGGGACAAGGCGTGGTCGAGGGAGGCGCGATCCCGTACCAGCCCTGGGCGCGCGAGCGCAAAGCGTTCAACTATCGCAATCGTCTGATCGCGGACGTGTACAAGACCGATTTCGGCGATCCCGAATTGAAGTGCTACTTGCCGGGCATTCCTCGGGCCACCTACATGCCGTACCCGTTCCAGATCGTGCAGGCCGGCACGAGCATCATGATGACTTACACGTTCGCGAACGCGAACCGCATCGTCAACATGACCAACCATCGCGGCTCGGCGGTCGATAGCTGGATGGGCTGGTCCAACGGCCGCTGGGACGGCGACACGCTCGTCGTGGAGGTGGAGGGCTTCAACGACCCTGTGTGGCTGGACCGCGCCGGTAATTTCGCGAGCAACCGCCTGAAGGTGACCGAGCGGTTCACCCGCACCGGGCCGGATCACCTGCGGTACGAGGCGACGCTGATCGATCCGACCGTGTTCACGCGGCCATGGACGATCAGCATGCCGCTGTACCGGCTGGTGAACCCGAACGGGCAGCTGGTCGAGTATCGCTGCATCGAGCTGACGGAGGAGGCCCTCTACGGCCGCCTGACGAAGAGCCCCAAGGCGCCAATTCCGGTCGAGATGACGCCTTCTGCGGAGACGACCCCGCAGCCGCCGTCGGCGGGACGCTAGGGCCGTCATGGTGTGCCGACCGGGCGCCGACCCTCAGCCACCCGCCCTTTCGGCAGCGATCGCGGCTCGGTTCGGTGCCGCGGTCCGGTTGGAGAGAATGCCTCGCAGTCACTCTGGTTGTGCCATCATCAGGTCCTCAAGGGAGTGCCGTATGCAGATGCGATGGCTCGTGGTCGCGGGGCTGGTTCTTCTGTCCGCTGGCGTGCGCGTGTCGGCGCATCACGCTTTCGCCGCGGAGTTCGACAAGGACAAGCCCGTCACGCTGAAGGGGAAAGTGACGAAGATGCTCTGGATCAATCCCCATCCTTGGATCCACATCGACGTGAAGAAGGATGACGGGACCGTGGAGTCATGGATGATCGAGGCCAGCGCACCGAACAGCTTGTTGCGCCGCGGCTTCAACCGCGACTCGCTGCCCCCTGGCTCGGTGATCACCGTCGACGGCTATCAGGCGCTGGACGGGTCGAAGCGAGCCAACGGGACGTCGCTGACGTGGGAAGACGGCCGGCATCTCTTCATCGGGTCGTCTGGCATCGGCGCGCCCTACGAGAAGCTGGTGCCTCCCAACGAGAAGAAATAGCGGCTCTCGTCATCGGGCTGAACGGCCATCGCGATCGCATATGACGAAGAAGCGCACGAGCGGAATCCTCCTGAGCGTTCTGGTTCTCTTCGTGGCTGCTCGTCTCTTGGCGCAGGCGCCGCCGGATCTCTCGGGTACCTGGATCTTCGTGGCGGAGAAGAGCCAGGGCGTCCCGACCGTGCCCCGCATCTACAACACGACCGGCGCTCCCGCGGCGAGCAAGGATCTGCAGATCACGCAGACGCCGGCCGCGGTGCGGGTGAAGATCGGCGGTGTGGAGCTCGTGTACCGCCTCGAGGGTCCCGAGGGCAATATCAGCGCGGATGGCCGAGCCGGCTTTCCGGTGGGAAAAGCCGCGTGGGAGGGCGCGGCGCTCGTTGCGACGCTCACCCAGGAAGTGTTCTCGCCCGCCGACAGCAACTACATCAAGGTCCCCATCCGAGAAACCTACACCCTGTCCGACGGTCTACTCATCGTCGAGCGGGTGCGTACGCACTTAGGGGGGAAGACGGACACGCAGAAGCTCGTGTACACCAAGTCGGCCTCCTAACGAAGCCACGTCCCTCCTGGCGTCCGGCGCCCTCCTCGTTGTGCGACGGCAAGCGCCGTGTGATTGCGCAGCTCCACGCAACCGATACCGCGTTCAGCCACACATCGAGCGCAGGCGCGCATGCACATCAGCGCACGAAATCGCAGGACTCGGGCCAGAACGTCTCGGGGGGCGCCTGTAGCGCGCTCGGGCCTCGGTCGAGATCCCGTAAAGGGACCTCCGTCATCCCAAATGGCTCGCCGCGCGCCACGCACCATCCTGGTCACCGGATCCTCCGGCCTCATCGGCAGCGAGGTGTGCCTGTACTTCGGGCACCTGGGTTGGTCGGTCCACGGCATCGACAACAACCAACGCGCGGTCTTCTTCGGCCCTGCAGGGGATACGCGCTGGAACCAGCGGCGGCTCCAGGCAGCGTTGCCGACTTTTACACACCACGAGGTCGACATCCGCGATCGCGCCCGCGTGATCGCCGAGGTGGCCGGGCTCCGGCCGTCGCTCATCGTCCATACGGCCGCTCAGCCGTCCCACGATCGCGCCGCGGCGATTCCCTTCGACGATTTCGACACCAACGCCGTTGGCACCCTGCACCTGCTGGAGGCGGCTAGACAGGCGTGCCCCGAGAGCCCGTTCGTGCACATGAGCACGAACAAGGTGTACGGGGACGCGCCCAATCGTCTCGCACTCACGGAGGCCGACACCCGCTGGGACTACTCGGATCCCGCCTTCGCGCACGGCATCCCCGAGACGTTCTCGATCGATCAAAGCGTGCACAGCCTCTTCGGGGCGAGCAAAGTGGCGGCCGACATCCTGGTCCAGGAGTACGGGCGGTACTTCGGCATGCCGACGTGTTGTCTCCGCGGTGGCTGCCTGACTGGCCCGAACCACAGCGGGGTCGAGCTGCACGGCTTCTTGAGCTACCTCGTCAAGTGCAACCTCGAGGGGCGGGTGTACCGGGTGTTCGGCTACAAGGGCAAGCAGGTGCGCGACAACATCCACAGTCACGACGTCGCGCGCTTCATCCACGCGTTCGCCGAAGCGCCCCACGCGGCCGCGGTTTATAACCTCGGGGGCGGCAAGACCAACTCGTGCTCGATCCTCGAGGCGTTTCGCATGGCCGAAGAGCTCACGGGCCGCGCGCAGCAGTTCACCTACGTCGAGACGCCCCGCGTGGGCGATCACATCTGCTACTACAGCGATCTCAGGAAGATGCGGTCAGACTACCCGCGGTGGGACATCACGATCGGTCTGCGCGAGACGATGGGCCAGATCGTCGAGGCCTGGCGCGGGCGCGTCGCGGCCTAAGCGCGGCTCAGTGACCGACGAGCCCCTCGACAGGACTGCTGGCCGTCGCGTACAACTTGCGCGGAATCCGGCCTGACAGATACGCCAAGCGACCCGCACGCACGGCCAGCTTCATCGCTTCCGCCATCGTCACCGGATCCTGAGCCCCCGCAATCGCGGTGTTCATCAACACCCCGTCCGCCCCGAGCTCCATGGCGAGCGCCGCATCGGAGGCCGTTCCCACGCCGGCGTCGACGATCACCGGCACCTTCGAGAACTCGCGGATGATCCGGATGTTGTTCACGTTCTGGATCCCGAGGCCCGACCCGATGGGCGCACCGAGCGGCATCACCGCGGCGGCACCCGCGTCTTCGAGTTTTCGGCACACAACCACATCGTCGCTCGTGTACGGCAGGACCACGAAGCCGTCCTTGACGAGCGTGCGCGTGGCCACGACGAGCTCCGCGTTGTCTGGGAAGAGCGTGCGTTCGTCGCCGATGACCTCGAGCTTGACCCAGTTCGACAGCCCCGCCTCCCGGGCCAGGTGCGCGGTGCGGATGGCCTCGTCGGCCGTGTAACAGCCGGCCGTGTTCGGCAGCAGGAAGTACTTCTTCGGATCGATGTAATCGAGGAGGGATTCCTTGGTGCGATCCGAGATGTTCACGCGCCGTACGGCGACGGTCACCATCTCGGCGCCCGACGCCTCGTGCGCCTGCCTCATGACGTCGTCGGAGGGATACTTGCCGGTCCCGACGATGAGTCGGGACGTGAAGGTCTTGCCGGCGATGACGAGCGTGTCCATATCAAACGGGGCTCCGCCCCGAACCCCGCCACGTTCGCTCGCGGGGCCCCATTGCCCCGCGCCGCTCATTCCCAAGCGCGCTGTGCGCGTCTCGTACAGCGACTCGAACGACGGCTGGCTATCCACCGCCCACGAAGTTCACGACCTCGATCTCGTCCCCGTCGCGGACCACCGTGTCCTCGAAACGCGCGCGCTTCAGCACCACCATATTGTGCTCGACCGCGACCCGCAGCGGGTCGATGTCGAGCCGCTTCAGCAGAGCCGTGACGGTCAGGGGACCTTCGATGTCGTAGGGATCGCCGTTCAGCGTGATCTTCACGGAAAGTCTTGGGGCGGTGCGTTCCACTGGTCGTACCTGACGTGCCCGCCCCACCCGTACTGCCTACCTCACTTCGCTTCCCGAAGGGCAAGGGCGAAGGTGCCCACGGGGAGCTCCGCCTGGATCTTCACCGGCAGCCGCCGGGCGTCGTCCGAGATCCACAGGCCGATGTTCTGGCCGACCGGCTGGCCGGTCGCGTCCGTGATGTTCACCTTGACGTTCCACGCCGTGACGTCGCCGAGCGGCACGCGCACGCGCTCGCTGCCGGCTGCCTGCATCGTGACCGTGTAGAGCGACCCATCGTCGATGATCGGCACCGAGAGCTTGGTCGAGGCGCCGAGGGCGCTTGCCCGCAGATTGTAGAGCGCGGACAAGCCGTCCTGCGCCCGTGCCGGGATGCTCAGATCGGAGCGGACGGTGGTATCGCTCTGGAACTCGAAAAACGCCTTTCGGGCTCGCCGATCGAAGCGCGTCGTGCCGCGGCGCTGCTTGCTGCCCTCCTCCCGGTAGAGGGAGCCTTCCTGTGGCAGGAGCGTCGCCGGATCGAGGAAGGTCTCCATCTTGTAGTACAGCGAGTAGAGCCGCGCGACGAGCGGGATTGGCCGGCCTTCTGCGACAATATGGTAGGCAGGCGTCTGACCGGTCGGTCGCCGCTCACTCACGGTCGTCACGGCCGTGCCTGCCACCATGAAGGACGACCAGGAGACGTCGTAGGTCAACGTCTCGCCAACCTTGAAGGGCACTGCGGTGTGGTTGCGAGGCGCAGGTCGCTGGGCAGCCCCGATCAGGGACAGCACGGTCAGGCCCAGGCCTACCGTCGCGGCAGCCATATGACGCATGTTGGTATTCTAGTGCGTTGTAGGCTGTGCCTTTCCCGTCGATCAGCCGATATCTTTGGGGTCCGCCAGTTCGCTGGCTCGGCTGGCTGGATTGACCGCGTCGACGATTCTACGTACCTTTGCCGCTCCACCCCGACCATATGGACACCATCTCGACGATGACCGTTTTGAGGCCGGACGCGCCGCTGGGCATTCCTGGCTACACCTTCGCCGACCTGCACGAACCCGAGCGTCTCTCGTCTTTGTACGATCGGTTCTGCGAGCAGGTGAGTGCCGACGATCCGGCGCTCTGGCGCCGCTGGGTCGCCTATCGCGACGCGCCCGATGCCCCGCGGCCCGCCACTGAGGTCTCGACGCTGCTCACCTCGATGGCGCCACACGTCAGTCGATTCGTGGGTCGGCTCTTCCGGGTCGAGGAGGCGCAGCAGGATCTGAGCGCCGCCACGCGCGCACAGGACGATATCTTCCGGTTCAAGACGGATTTCGTGCGCCGCAGGGCGCTGCCGCTCGTCAAAGGCGGCGCCGTGGCGGCGTCGGCCGAGGACACGGCGCTCGTGACGCGCCTCGTGGCGGAGGAGGGCGAGGCGGGCGGTGACGCCGAGCTGGCCGTCGCGCGCCTGGGATGTGCACTCCTCGATCGCGAGAAGACCGACAAGGCTGGCGCAGCGCCCTTGCTCGAGGCTCTCAAGCGGTGGACGGCCGCACGCCTCCACGATCCTGCCTACCGCCACTGGGCGGCCTTTCGATTCCCCGAGACGCTCGACTACTGGCACTTGGTGGAAGTCGCGCGGCCCGAGGCCCGCTTCAGCGAGCTGATGATCGGTCCCGAAAATCGGTTGCGGCGGCGTGACGGCTTCAAGCTCACCGACGCGCGCATGAACGGCCGCGAGGTGATGAGCGAGATTCACTACTGCGTGCTCTGTCACGAGCGCGACAAGGATTCGTGTTCCAAGGGGCTGCGGGAGGCGCAGAGCAAGACGGGCGCCGAGCCGGCGGCGCCACCCGCCGTCGCCGTCAACCCGCTGGGCATCGAGCTGGAGGGGTGTCCGCTCGACGAGAAGATTTCCGAGATGCACCTGCTGCGCAAGCAGGGCGACGCGATCGGCGCGTTGGCCATCGTGGCCGTCGACAACCCGATGTGCCCGGGGACAGGCCACCGGATCTGCAACGACTGCATGAAGGCGTGCATCTACCAGAAGCAAGAGCCGGTCAATATCCCGCAGATCGAGACCGGCGTGCTGACCGATGTCCTGGGAATGCCGTACGGCGTGGAGATGTACGGCCTGCTGACGCGCTGGAATCCGCTGAACGTGCGGCGGCCGTACGCCCTCCCGTACAACGGGAAGAACGTCCTGGTCGTCGGGCTGGGCCCGGCGGGGTACACGCTGGCCCACTATCTGGTGAACGAAGGCTTCGGCGTCGTAGGCATCGACGGCCTGAAGATCGAGCCCCTGCCGGAGGCGCTCGTCGGGAGCGACACGGCGGCTCCGCAGCCCGTTCGCGACTGGAGCGCGATCTACCGCCAGCTCGACGATCGAGTGCTGGAAGGGTTCGGCGGCGTGTCCGAATATGGCATCACCGTCCGCTGGGACAAGAACTTCCTCACGCTGCTCCACCTGACCCTCGCGCGGCGTCGGAGTCTGCGCATGTACGGCGGCGTGCGGTTCGGCGGCACGCTCCCTCTCGAAGACGCGTGGGCGTACGGGTTCGATCATGTCGCCATCGCGACCGGTGCCGGCCGGCCGACGATCATCGACATGAAGAACAACCTCATCCGCGGCATTCGCAAGGCGAGCGACTTCCTGATGGCGCTCCAGTTGACTGGCGCCTTCAAGCGCGACGCGCTGCCGAACCTCCAGACGCGGCTGCCGGCGGTCGTCATCGGGGGCGGATTGACCGCTATCGACACGGCGACCGAGCTGATGGCCTACTACCCTTTGCAGGTGGAGAAGACGCTCGACCAGTACGAGACGCTCGTCGCCGAGCTTGGCGAGGCCCAGGTTCGAGGGTGCTACGACCCCGAGGAGCTCGAGCTGATCGATGAGTATCGTGCGCACGGCGACGCGGTCCGAGCCGAGCGCGCCCGCGCAGCGCAAGCTGGTGAGGCGCCGAATTTCGTTCCGCTCGTCCGCGGGTGGGGAGGCGTGACCATCGCCTATCGCAAGCGGATGGTGGATTCGCCAGCGTACCGGCTCAATCACGAGGAGGTCATCAAATCGCTCGAAGAGGGCATCGGCTTTGCGGAGAACCTGAATCCAATCGAAGCCCTACCCGACCCGAACGGCGCGGTCTCGGCGCTCGTGTTCAAGCGCGAGAAGCCGGCCGAGGGTGAGGAGCCGTCGGTCACGCTGGCCGCCCGCACGGTGTTGGTCGCGGCTGGCACGACGCCGAACATCACGTGCGAGAAGGAGGCGCCTGGACACTTCCAGCTCGACAGCAAGAAGAAATTCTTCCAACCGTTCAGCGTCGAGCGAAATGGCGACGGCAGGTTCCATCTCACGCCCGACGCGAGCGGGTTCTTCACGTCGTACGACTCGCAAGGACGCTTCGTCACCTACTACGGCGACAACCACCCGCGATACGCCGGCAATGTCGTCAAGGCGATGGCTTCGGCCAAGGACGGATTTCCGAAGATCGTCGAGCTCTTTGCCCGCGAGCTCACGGCGCTCGACCCAGCCGACCAGTCGGCGCGCGACCGCACGTGGCAGGCGCTGGTCCACACGCTCGATCGTGATCTCGTCGCGACGGTCGAGGACGTCGTCCGCCTGACCCCGACGATCGTCGAGGTGATCGTGCGGGCGCCGGCGGCGGCGCGGCATTTCCATCCAGGACAGTTCTATCGCTTGCAGAACTTCGAGTCCGTGACCCGGCGCGTTGCGCTCGACGGCCGCTCGGTGCCGCTGTTGATGGAGGGCATTGCGCTGACGGGGGCCTGGGTGGACAAGGAGCAGGGCCTGCTCTCGCTCATTACGCTCGAGCTCGGCGTCTCGAGCCGCCTGGTCGCCTATCTCGAACGTGGGGAGCCGGTCGTCGTCATGGGACCGACGGGGGCCCCGACGGAGATTCCCGAGCGGCAGAACGTGCTGTTGCTCGGCGGTGGGCTGGGCAACGCTGTGCTCTTCTCGATCGCCAAGGCGTTGCGCGAGGCGGGCAGCCGCGTCATTTACTTCGCGGGCTACAAGAAGGGGGAGGATCTCTTCAAGCGCGAGGACATCGAAGCGGCGACCGATCAGGTGATTTGGAGCACCGACATCGGGGCGCCGATTGCGCCAGGCCGCCCGCAGGATGCCCACTTCCGCGGCAACATCGTCCAGGCGATGCTCGCGTATCAGGCCGGTCAGCTCGGCACGCCGCTCGTGCCGCTGTCCGAGGTCGACCGCCTCATCGCCATCGGATCGGACCGAATGATGGCGGCGGTGAAGGCGGCGCGCCATGACGCGCTTGCGCCGTTTCTCAGGCCAGACCATGTCGCCATCGCCAGCGTCAACTCGCCCATGCAGTGCATGATGAAGGAAGTGTGCGCGCAGTGCCTGCAGAAGCATGTCGATCCGAAGACCGGCAAGGAGAGCATCATCTTCTCGTGCTTCAACCAGGATCAGGAGATGGACCGCGTGGACTTCCCGAATCTCGCGGCCCGGTTGCGGCAGAACACGGTCCAGGAGAAGCTCGCCAATCAGTGGCTGAGCGTGCTGCTTTCGAGAGAAGAGCTGGGGCACGTCTGATCAGGGAGTCAGCGCGGGCCGCGCTCTCGGCGGTCACCATCGGAGTTCAGGCAGTGCCCGCAGCTGGCGGCCGCGTCTGCTGACCGCACTCGCAAGCGCGCAGGTCCGGGAGGAGGCCGAATGGGCTCTCGGCCACTGCTGGTGCCCCGAACGGATTCGTGTTGCCCCGTTGAACGTGGTGCGAAGCCGTCAGCTCGAGGGGCGCGTGTTGCTACCGCGTCACGCCCACAGAGGTGGCGGACGCCACTAGAGCGTTTTCGACTTCGCTGGAGGCCGTCGTCCTCTGGTCGTGGTCCTTGGGGGGTGGTCCGTTCCTGGGCCGTGATCCGGCCTGAGGCCTTTTGTCCTTCGTCCCACGCGGGGCGTCCAGCCCAAGGCCGAAGGAGGGAGGGACGACCCAAGGCCCAAGGCACACAGCACCAAGGCCTCACGGCGCGCGACACGGAAATCGAAAGCGCTCTAGTTGCTCTACTTGCCCTCTGCGCCTGCCTTCTCCCGCGCCCGCGCTCCACCCAGAATATTGCGCATCGCGTAATTGCCTTCGTGGCACGCGTACTCGAGGATCTGCCAGTAAGTCGGGTCTTTCCTGCCCGTGACGGCGAACGTCCAGGGCCTCGTCCACGTGGTCGGATCGTTGACGGTAACCTCAACCCTCACGGTGTCCGCATCGACGCGCGTGAGTCTTTCGGTCAACCCTCGAGTGGATCCGGGCGATCTTCGCCAGGTGGTCTGATCGCTCATGTTCGTCACGTCGATGACGAGGGTGTCGCCCTCCCACCGTCCCCGCGAATCGCCCAGCCACTGGCGCATCTGAGGCGGGAGGTGCGGCCGGCCGTCGATTGGAATCACGCGCGCCTCGTGCAGGCGCTCGAAGAAAATCGTGACTTCGTTGGCCGTCTGCACGATCTGGAAGCCGTTGTTGTATTCGCTCGGGAGCCAGGTGTGGGGCAGGCCCCGGGTGATGCACCGGTCCGCCAGATGCAAGTCTTCCGGGCCGTCGAACGGTCCGTTGCTGCGGCTGCCCCCCGTGTTGATCTCGGTACCTTTGGGAACGACTCGGTTCTTTGCCGCTGCCGTGTACTCGGGCAGGCGTCCGTTGGGCGGATCGGTCACGAGGGATGTTCGGCGGGAAACGCGTGCGCCGCCTTCATACCAGTGCTCCGGACCCGCTTCGACCTCGCCCGGCCGGGCGCGACGGTCCGCCTTATCGTCCCGATACCGCTTCCTCAGCCGCTGCTCGCGATCGGCGAACTCCTGGTCGCTCAAGAACGCCTTCTCGCCATGTTCGACGGGACGTTCGAAGGGAACGCCGATCTCCGCATCGGTCGTCCAGACGCCCTGCAGATCCGGATGACCCCACGACGTTCGCGGGACCTTCCACGCCTTCGACCCGCCCAGTGGCGACGATTCCCGAGCCAGCGATCCGAGAGGCCCGAGCGCGACCAGGCCCATCACCGCGCCGCATGCAACCAACGATCGATTCGACATGTGGCCCCCTCAGCCCGCGGCGCCCCCAGCGACCGCTCACCGTAGCCTAAGACGATCCAGGAGCAAACGCCAGCGCGCGGGACGGAACCGTGTCATCTGCACCAGGGGAGGGCAGTCTGGTGCGCCACCCGGGAACCCTGGGAAGTGCTCGCAACGAGATCTACCGAAACCGCGAAGTCGTGACGGCCAGCTTGGCCTGGACAGTCATGCCGGACGACCCTTCAGCGCTGCTCGTCGAGCAGCTGTGCGGCACCCACCGCCGCGCCGATCAGACCGGCCTCGGGGTTCAGGATCACGTGGACGGGCACACGGGTGAGCAGCGCCTGCATCGGGGCCTTGTCGAGGAACGCCTGCATGAATCGGCCGCTCGCGAGCGCGGTGAGGAGCTTGGGCGCGATGCCGCCGCCCACGAAGAGCCCGCCCGTCGCGACGGACCGCAGGGCGAGGTTGCCGGCCTCGGCGCCGTAGGCGCTGACGAAGAGATCGAGGGCTTCCATGCAGCCCAGACACGATCGTGCCAGCGCCGACGCCGAGATGGAGCTCGGCGCCTCCGGACCGTCCACGTCCTCGACAGCGTGACAGTCGCCTCGGTGCGTGATGCGGTGCAGGTTGGCCAGCCCAGGTCCCGAGACGACACGCTCGACTTCGACTCGGCCGTACCGCGCGGTCAGCGCGCGCAAGACGTCGATCTCGCGCTCGGTCCGTGCGGCGAAATCTGCATGACCGCCTTCTGACGCCGCTGGCGCTAGCCGGCCGCCGACGCGGTGGAGGAACGCCTCGCCCAGTCCTGTGCCGGCTGCGATGAGCGCCATGTTCCCGTCCGCCATCGGCTGTCCCGCCTGAAGCGTCAGCAGCTCGTCGGGCAGGAGCACCGGGACGCCCAGCGCCATCGCCTCGAGATCGTTCAAGAGCGCCACCCGGGCCATGCCGAACGTCAGCTCGACCTCGTCTGCGTCGGCGCGCCACGCGACGTTGGTCAGTTGAGCCGTACGGCCCATGATCGGTCCGGCCATGCCGAAGCACGCGTAGCCAACCTGACGTGGCTCGAGCGCGGCCTCCTGGCGAAACGTGTGCAGCAACGTCGTCAGATCGGTGTACGAAGCCGTCGCGAACGTGTGCACGGAGAGCCGACGGGGACGGACGCCGTCGGCTTCGAAGAGCCCGAGGAGCGTCTTGGTCGCTCCCACGTCACCGGCGATCAGGAAACGTGTGCCCACTTTGGAATTGACTTCGCGATCATTCTGCTTCATCTTGGCCCGAGAGGCTCGGCGCCGAGCGCCTGACCCATCGGTCCTGCCTCACCAGTCGTGCCGTCCACTCAGTCGCTTGCCGGCCAGCTCGTCGTCTTTACGGGAAAGCTCGCCGCACTCGGCCGGAAGGAGGCGCACGCGCTCGTGGCCCGCCTCGGAGGTGTCACGGCCGACGACGTCTCCTCCAAGACGACGATGCTCGTCCTCGGCACCGAGGGCACCAGCGCGCCGAGCGGCGAGGCGGCAGACGCTTCTCAGAACGCTCCCCGAGAGAAGGGTCCGAAGCTCAAACGCGCCGAAACCTTGAACGCGCATGGAACGGCCGCGATTCGGCTCGTCTCCGAGGACGAGTTCTGTCGGCTGGTCGGCGTGCCCACGGCGACCGAGCTGCGACAGCAGTACCACGCCGGTCGTGACCTTCTCGCGCGCTACCGGGCGCTCCGCGACGATCACCTCCGCTATCTGGTCCAGTACGGCGTCATTCGCCCGGCCCTGCGCACCGATACGGACACGTTCTTCGCGTTCAAAGAGCTCGCCGTCATCAAAGACGCCAACGATCAGATGACGCGCGGCTCGTCGTTTCGCAGTACGGTCAAGTCGCTTCTGGCCGCGCGCGAAGGGCAGCTCTCCTTCGACTTCCGGCTCGATGCGGAGCCGGCCCGCATCATCTCCCTCGCTCCCCGCGCCACGAGTTCGGGCGCGGCGGCCGGCACCGGTCCACACCAGCCCATCCCGCAGGTTCCCCCCGCGCGCGCCAGCCTCGCGGAGGAGTTCTTCAAGACCGCCTCGGCGTTGGACGATGGGGACGCGGCGAAAGCCGATGAGGCGGCGGCCACCTACCGTAGGGCGCTGGAGCTCAATCCGGCGCTCGTGGCTGCCCTAATCAATCTCGCCAACATCCATTACAGCCGCGACAACCTCGTCGAAGCGCAGGCGCTCTACGAGCAGGCGATCCGGATCGATCCCGACTACTTCGAGGCGCACTTCAATCTCGGGAACATCCACCACGATCTCGGCCGCTACAATGAGGCGCGCGCGGCCTACCTCGAGGCGCTGCGGCTCAATCCGACCTATGCCGACGCGCACTTCTACCTGGCGGTGACGTGCGAGAAGATGGGCCTGTCACAGGACGCTCGCCCGCACTGGCGCGCCTACCGTCAGCTCGAGCCCGAAGGGGAATGGGTCGAGCTCGCGACCGAGTTCTGTGATTGAGCGATCGGCGTCAGCGGTTCGCTATCTGGACGCTCCGCCAACCGCCGATGGGGATGCCGGGCCTTGTTCCGGCAGCGACACGAACATCGAAGCGCGCTAGAGAGCATTCGGCTTCGATGGAGTACGTCGTCTTTCGGTCTTGGGCCTTCGGTGTGGGTCCGTTGCTAGGCGTTGGTCCGGCCTGAGGCGTTGGTCCTTCGTCCCGAGCGGGGCATTCAGCGCCCAACGGCCGAAGGACCGTGGACGGACCAAGAACCAAGACCCAAGGACCACGCACCAAGGCCTGACAGCGCGCTACACGAAAACCGAAAGCGCTCTAGTACCGGTACTCGTCGGGATTGCGCTTCTTGGGGGTTCGGCGCAGCTTGTAGAACGCGCAGTCGGGGCACCACGCCTCGGGGTTGAAGCTCGTGCCGGCGATGGGAAGCACGTCGCGGTGCCCGCAGCATTCAGGACCGTCTTCAGGCGGTCTGCGCCACCTGCAGGACCGAAACTTCAGTACGGCCTCGGAGACGGGCTGCTCGGTCGGCTGTTCAGGGAGGCCTGGCGCCGGCGGGGAATCGAACCGATCGGGTCCGAGCGGATCAGACATCGACCGGGCCATTTTACAACGGCAAACCGCTTGCGGGCCCGTCAGCTGTTACCGGGTTTGTCGCCCCGGGCTTCGGCCGACTCCAGCCCCGCCACGGGCACACCCACCGTGCGCGCCAGCATCTGAAGCGCTCGCCGATCCTCGTGTGTCACGAGCGTGATCGCCTGCCCGGTCTCGTCGGCGCGTCCCGTGCGGCCCACGCGGTGCACGTACGCCTCAGGAGAGTCGGGCACCTCGTAGTTGATCACGGTGTGGATCCCGTCGATGTCGAGGCCGCGCGCGGCGATGTCGGTGGCGACGAGCACAGCGTACCGACCGCCGCGAAAGCCTTCGACCGCTTGGCGCCGCTGGTCCTGCGTGCGATCCGCATGCAGAGACGCGCAGCGAATGCCCGCGGCGGCGAGCTTGCGCGCCAGCCGCTCGGCGCCGATCTTCGTGCGCGAGAACACGAGCACCGGGCCTTCGGGTTTCCGCAGGTGCTCGATCAACCACTCGAGCTTTCCGCTCGGGGCGACCTCCTGGGCACGGTGCGTGATCGACCGGGCGGGCTTGCTGCGGTGCCCCACCTGGACGAACTTGGGCTCACGGACGATCTCGAGCGCCAGCCGCACGACCTCATCGGGCATCGTCGCCGAGAAGAGCAGTGTCTGCCGGTCGGTCGGCAGCGCCGCGATGATGCGGCGCACGTCGGGCCAGAAGCCCATGTCCATCATCCGGTCCGCTTCGTCCAGCACGAGGAGCTCGACCTGACCCAGGTCGGCGTTCTGCTGCCGCATGTGATCGATGAGCCGTCCCGGCGTGGCCACGATGATGTCGACGCCAGCCTTGAGCGCCCGTTCCTGACCGCCCATTTCGACGCCGCCGTAGACGGCCGCGCTCGTGATGGACGTGTGGTACGAAAGACCGTGGATCTCGTCCTCGATCTGCACCGCCAGCTCTCGTGTCGGGGCCAGGACGAGGACGCGGCTGCGAGGGCCCGCTGCCGGACGCCCGTCCGCCGCTCCCGTCGGTTCAGTCGTTGATTCAGAAGCCGGTGGCTCCTGCACCCGAGGCGGTGTCGTGAGCAACAGCTGCAAGATCGGTAGGACGAACGCGCAGGTCTTGCCCGTGCCTGTTTCGGCGCATCCGATGAGGTCGTGGCCGGCCAGCGCGAGCGGAATGACCGCGCTCTGGATGGGACGCGTCTCCGTGAAGCCGAGATCGCGCACGCCTTCGAGGAGCCGCGCATCGAGACCGAGAGACGGGAACGGCACTGGGACGGTCTCACACGCGACCGGCTCGAGCGCGATCGCCGTGGAGGCCTTCGGACGCGGTGAGGGGTTCGTACTGGTTCCGCGACGGGAAGTGGCGCCGCCTCTCCGACGACCGGGCCGGCGCGGCCGTGGTTGACCTGAGTTAGTACTCACGCGTGTAGAACACGAGGGCCGTGTGAGGGTGACCAGGCAGACGCATGACCCGCGCGTCGCTGAAGGAGACGGGTTCCGATCCGCTAAGCGGCGTCGGCGACCACCGAGGCGTCGCAGTCCCGCGAAGACCGCGGTCTGGGGTGTGGAGGGAGAATCTAGCGTGCACGGAACGTGATGATGCCGCGCACCGGATCGTAGGGCGACACGCCAACGGTCACTCGATCACCGGGAACTACTTTAATGCGAAAGCGGCGCATCCGGCCGCTCAACTGGGCAAGCACCTCGTGCCCGGCGTCACACTGCACGCGGTATAGGCCACCGCTGTGAACAGCCACCACGGTGCCCTGCATGTCGATGAGATCGTCCTTGCTCAAACTGGTAAAGCGTTCCTTTCCGGGTCAGAGGAGGGAATGGTAGGCGCGTCTGCCGCCTCCCGCGACCGACTCGACCATTCTGACACACACACACCGGGGAGGAAAGACCCGCCAGTGTGAGCCCTACGCCAGCGCCCTCACGGCCTCTTCGACCTGGCGCGCGAGCGCCTCGTAGTCGTCGCCGGACAAGTGGAGCGGCTTACCAAAGGCCACGCGCACCCGACCAGGGCGGGCCATCCGCCACGAAGGGGGCAGCACGTTGTCCAGCCCATCAATACGGACGGGCACCACCGGGGCCCGCAGCCTCGAGGCGATCATCCCGATGCCTGGACGGAACGGACCGATGGCGCCGGCCTCGGTTCGGCGCCCCTCAGGGAAGATCAGCACGGAGTCTCCACCCTCCAGTACCTCACCGATGTAGCGGAGCGTCTGCCTCGCGCCGGCCTCGCGCTGCGGCAGCGGGAAGGCGTTGAAGAAGAGCGCCGCAAGGTAGTAGTTGAGACTGTTGGTCAGCCAGGCACGGCGGCCGTATTCCTGCGGGAAGAAGTGCGGCTTGAAGAACTCCTTGGCCATCGCGGGCGCGATCCGATAGCGCAGCCGGGAGGGCAGCGCGATGAGGATCACTGGCGTGTCCATGTGGCTCTGGTGGTTGGATGCGAAGATCACCGGTTGGTTCAGGCCCTCCAGATGGTGGCGACCTTCGACCGAGATCCAGGCGAACAGTCGCGCGAGCGGTAGGATCCACGTCGGGAGGCTGACGCGACGGATCGCCCTCGCGAGCCATGACCGATTCCAGGAGGGGAACTCGACCGGTTCGGTGTGCGGGTGTTCGGCCGAGGCCGTCTGTTCGACGAGCGCCTTGAGCTGCGAGAGATCGCGCGCTTGCGCGAAGGCGCCCTCGTCCAGCCTGGTCTGAAAGCGATCTTCGAGCGCGACCATCAGCTCGACACGCTCGAGGGAGCTCAAGCCGAGCTCCTCGAGCGAGGTCGACGAAGACACATCGGCGCGGCCCGTGTATTTCGCGACGAGCGCGCGCAGTGCATCCGCCTCCGCAACCGGCGGAGGAAGGGCGGCGCCGCCTGCCTGGGCCCATTCGCGAATCGCCGTGCGCTTGAGCTTCCGAGTACCTTCGGTGCGCGGCAGCTCGCGCTCGGGCCACACGAGCGCCCGTCGCACCCGCTGATGATCGGCCAGCGTCTGGTTGGCGGCGCGGACGACGGCGTCGATGTCGGTGCCTGGCTCCGCGACGAGCACCGCACACACGCGCTCGGCCTGACTGCCCGGGCTGGTCTGTCCGACCACGGCCGACTCGCGTATGCCGGGTAGTAGGTTCAGCACGCGCTCCACGTCTTCCGGAAAGACGTTCAGCCCCTCAGGCGTCACGATCATTTCCTTCTTGCGCCCACGGATGAAGAGCTGTCCGTCGGGTCCGATCTCGCCGATGTCGCCCGTGTGGAACCACCCGCCCTCGAAGGCCCGCGCCGTCTCGTCGGCGGCTTTGTAGTAGCCCGTGGTGACGTTCTCGCCGCGTACCAGAATCTCGCCGTCGTCTGCGATCTTCATCTCGACGCCGGCGATCGCTTTGCCAACCGACCCACGCCTGGTGCCGAACGGATGATTGAGCGTGACGATGGGCGCGGTCTCCGTCAGACCGTAGCCCTGGATCACCACGAACCCGAGCTCGGCCCAGAAGGCTTCGAGCGCCGGATCGAGCGGCGCCGCCCCGACCACGAAGCTCCAGAACTTCAGGCCAAACAGCCGGTGCACGCGGCGGTACCGCCACCAGCGCTTCGCGATGTGCTGTCGAGGTCCGGGGGCGGCGGCCTCGGGCCGCACGCGCGCCACGTGCTCCCGGAGCACGTCGAGCATCTTGGGCACCGAGACGAGGACCGACACGCGGTGCCGCTTGATGTGGTCGATGATGTCGACGGGGTTGTAGCCCCGGATGAACAGCACCACGCCGGGCAGCATCGGCGGAATGAACGTCGCCATCGCCTGCCCGAACATGTGGCTGAGCGGGAGCAGGTTCAGGAACCGGATCGGGAAGAACGGCGTCCCCCACGTGCGGTACTTGGCGACCTCGCGCTCGACGGGCACGATGTTCGCCAGGACGTTCCGGTGCGCGATGACGACGCCCTTCGGCTCGGCCGTGGCGCCCGATGTGAAGATGATCTCGGCGACGTCGTCCCGGGCATGCGGCGTGGGCGGCGGCACGCCGTCCTCCCACGCCATCTCATGGAGCGCCCACAGCGGAGGACCGTCGCCACGATCCAGAGGCGGCACGTCTTGACCGACAAGTACCAGCTTGGCGGCGACAATCCGTGCCACCCGCGCGAGGAAGTCGGGCGATGCGCGATAGTCGATCGGGACGGCGACCGCCCCGACGAGCAGACAGCCCCAGAACGCAACGATCCACTCGGGCCGGTTCTCGCAGAAAAAGATGACGGCGTCGCCCTTCGTGAGACCGGCAGCGTGCAGCCGCGCCGCAAACCCGCGCGCGGCGCGGCCGACCTCGGCATAAGTGAAGCGCCGCTCCCGAAAGCCGTCGTCGTGGACGAGGAAAACGCCCGGCGCGCGCGCAAGATCGTGGAAGACGTCGATGAGCGTATCGCGCGCCACAGGCGGATTGTATGATGTAAACACTGGTACAAATGAGAGCACGACGTCTACGGCCGGCGGTGGTGCTGTGTGTGCTGATGCTCGCGGGAACCGCGCCCGCACGTGCGCAACCGCGCGCTGCGGCACAGGGCCCGACACAACCTGGTCCGATCTGGCCGGCCCTTTCCGAGCCCGAGCGCGGCCAGGTCGTGCAGTTCGGTGAGGAGTTCAAGCAGTTCATCGGTCGCGCAAAGAGCGCCCTGACCTTCGTGCGCGACGCGACCCGTCTGGTCGAAGCAGCCGGCTTCAAGCGGTGGCCGAAGAGCCCATCGGCGGCCGATGTCAAGCCAGGGTCTAAGTGGTACGCGACCAATCGCGACCGGACGATCGTGGCGTTCGTCGTGGGACGGGAACCGCTCTCGACAGGGGCCCGCATCGTCAACACGCACAACGACTCGGTGTTCATCGGCCTCAAGCCGAAGCCGTTCCGCGAGAGCTTTGACATCGCGCTCCTCGACACGACGACGCACGGTGGCCTCAAGAACTATCAGTGGGTCAATCGGCCCCTCGCGCTCATCGGTCGCGTCGTCAAGCTCGATGGGACCACCGTGACCATAGACATCGGCCACGCACCCGGCGATCCGGTGCTGATGATCTCCGATCTGGCGCCGCACGTGGATCAGGACTTCCGCGACCGACGCAGCCGCGATGTCATCCAGACCGAGGAGCTCGACCCGATCCTCGCGTCGACGACCGAAGCAGCCGCCCGCGCGCTCAAGGAGAAGTACGGGCTCGCGCCAGAAGACTTCCTGTCGGCCGATCTCCAGATCGTTCCGGCCCAGATGCCGGTGGACGTCGGCCTGGATGGCCAGCTGATCGGGGCGTACGGCCATGACGACCGATCGAACGGCTATGCGGCGTTTCGGGCGATTGTCGAGGTCGCGTCCCCGGCCAAAACGGCCATTGCCTACGGGGTCAACAACGAGGAGGTGAGTTCCTGGACGACCGGGGTCGGCTCCGAGTGGTTTCGGACGTTGATGGCCGAGATCATCGCGGCGCAGGTGCCGAGCTACAACGACCTCCTCCTCCGGCACGCCCTCCAGGCCTCCGAAGTGCTCGTGTCGGACTGCACGACCGCCCTCGATCCCAACTTCCCTCAACCCTACTTGCCAAACAGCTCCGCCCGGCTCGGATGGGGGATCGTGTTCAAGGAGTACGGCTCGGGCAAGGAAGCCGACGCCGAGTATTTCGCTCGCGTGCGGAAGATCTTCAACGACGCCGGTGTGCGGTGGCAGACCCATGCCTACCGGGCTGGCTACGGAGGCGGGACGATCGCCCAGTGGTTCGCCAATGCCAACATGGACGCCATCGATGTGGGAATCGGACTACTCAGCATGCACGCCCCGATAGACGTCTCAGCCAAGGTTGATTTGTGGGAGCTGTATCGGGGCTTCAAGGCGTTCTTCGGAGCACCGAGCGGTCCGGCGTCGACGGCGTCGCGGTAGACCGATATGCGGTCGACCACGAGAATTTCGGTCTCGCTTTCGCAGAGCGGCGCCGAGCAGGTGCGCGGCCGCGAAAGGGCGGAGTCGGGTGTTGGGGACCCCACGCAGCGACCGAGCCGGGGTTCGGGGCAGAGCCCCGACTAGTTCGCACGAGAGAAAGTTTTCCCTCTAGCCCTCTCGTCGGCGCTGACGTCATAGTAAGCTGTGGGTCTCCGCTCATGCGTATCTTCCTCACAGGCGGCACTGGATATGTCGGCGCCGCCGTGCTCGACGCGCTCGTGCGCGCCGGGCATCAGGTCACGGCGCTCGTCCGTGATCATGAGAAGGCCGAGCGCGTCGCGTCGCGCGGTGCGAGTCCGCTCCTCGGCAACTTGAACGATCCGCAATCCTATCGGGCCGCCGCCGTGGCGCAGGACGGCTACGTCCATGCGGCGTTCGATCCCGGGGCGGGCAAGGGACCCGCCACCGAACGCCTGGCGCTTCAGACGCTCGTCGACGCGGCCCTGCAGGGGGGCACTTCGTCTGCCACGGGCGATCGACGACGGTTTCTCATCTATACGTCTGGCCTGTGGGTGCTCGGGCGCACGCAGGGCGTGGCGAGCGAAGACGCCCCGCCCAACCCGATTCCGTTCGTCGCCTGGCGGGCCGAGATCGAGTCGCTCGTGCTCGGCGCACAATCCGACGCCCTGCGGACGGTCGTCGTCCGGCCGGGCGTCGTGTACGGCGGCGGCGCAGGCCTCGTGGGCGATCTCTTCAAGGCCGCGTCAAACGGGCTGGTCCGCGTCATCGGCGACGGCAACAACCACTGGCCGCTCGTGTACGACCGCGATTTGGCGGATCTGTTCGTCCGCTTGAGCGCTCACCCCGAGGCTCGCGGCGTCTACCACGCCAACGACGAGAGCGACGAACGGGTCAACGACATCATCGAGGCGATTGCGCCACATCTGCACTTTCGCCCCGACGTGCGTCACGTTCCGCTCGAGGAAGCACGGTCGAAGATGGGCGGAGTGGCCGAAGGGCTCTCATTAGACCTGCGAGTCCGCAGTCCTCGCGCTCGCGCCCTCGGGTGGGCGCCTGCGCTCCACTCGGTCACCCGCAACGTGGCGAGGCTCCTCGACGAATGGCGGGCAGCCAGGAATTGAGCGCGATGACGCTCGGTGGTGTCCCTGTCTCCACGACCATCTCCGGCTGACGATCGACCCCGTGGGGTCGTTCTGGGTCGTGAGCTCCTGTGTGCGCTCGGTATCCCTGCTGCAGGACCGTTCGAAGTGCGACGCGGAACGAACCTCACATCGTCTCCAATCCTCCCAGCTGGTCAAGACCCGGTGCGGCCGCCTCAAGAGTGTGCCTGCGAGTGTCGCGATGGTCTCCCGGCAGCGTGTGTGCACGTTCCCGGGGTTCGAACACGGGAATTCGTGGGTTGACCGTCCTGAAAGGAGCCCCCTCATGTGTCGTCCAAGGTCCTTCGTCCTCCTGACCACCCTCGTCCTCTCCCTGGCCGCCGCACCGTTGGTCCAGGCGCAGTCGACGAAGTTCGCGTCCGTGCTCGGGAGCGACACCAATCCCTGCGACGTCGATACGCCGTGCCGCACGATCGGCGCGGCGATCACAGCCGTGGCGGCCCACGGGTCCGTGACGATCCTGACGTCGGGCGAGTATGCGCCATTCACGGTGGACAAGCCCGTGACCGTCGCTGCCGCACCCGGTGCGCAGGTCATGATCGTCCAGGCCGGCACCCCGGCCGAGGCGATTCGCGTCACGGCGCCCGCGGACACGAACGTGGTCTTGCGGGGCCTGACGATTCTCACCCGGCTGACGGGCACCTTCACCTTTGGCGGTCGCGGGATCACGACCGCGGCCGCGAACCTTCACGTGGAGCGCTGCGCGCTCGAGGGACCGTTCGTTACGGCCATTCGAATCAGCTCCGGGCGCGTCTACGTCTCGGACACCGTCGTGAGGGGCGCCATGGACGAAGAAGCGATCCTGCAGCTCGGGCCGTCCGAAGGCTGGTACGAGCGTGTGCATCTCGATTCCACCGCGTTGGTGGGCCTCAAGGTCGAGAGCACCGGCGCTCGGGCCGTCGTCCGCAACAGCACGTTCCTCAAGGCGGGCAGCGGCGTCCGCGCGCTGAACGGTGGCAATGCTGTCATCGAGAACAGCGGCTTCAGCCTCAACGGCATCGCGATTGCGGCCGAACCTGGTTCCCGGGTGACGGTCTCGAGCAGCGTGATCGTGAACAACAGGACGGGCATTGGCGGTACGGGTACGCGCGTGTCGTTCGGGAACAATCGAATCACCGGCAACGTGACGAACGGCACCTTCTCGTTCATCACCGCGTTGCGCTAGGTGCCCGAGGAGCGGGTGACTAGGCACTCGAGCGGGCCTCGAGCCACGCCGGCGGTTCGAGGGTGTCGACCGACGGAATAGGACCACAGGAGCACCGTTCGCCAGGAACACAGGCCCCGAGCGCGCCGCGCTTCGCAGAGAGGCTCTTCGATCGCGAGGCCCCGTCCTGTCTGGTATCGTCTCAGCCGCGCCTTGCGGCCTCGATCGTGGCCACGTCGATCTTCTTCATCGGCATCATCGCTTCGAACGCGCGTCTTGCTTCTTCGCCCCCGGCGGCGAGCGCCTCCGTCAAGACTCGCGGCGTAATCTGCCAGGAAACCCCCCACCGGTCCTTGCACCAGCCGCATGCGCTTTCCTGTCCGCCGTTATTGACGATCGCGTTCCAGTAGCGGTCGGTCTCCTGCTGATCGTCGGTGGCAATCTGGAATGAGAACGCCTCGTTGTGCGTGAATGCGCGACCGCCATTCAGCCCAATACAGGGTACGCCGGCCACGGTGAACTCCACAGTCAGCACATCACCCTTCTTTCCGCTGGGATAGTCGCTCGGCGCACGGGCGATGCGACCCATCGCGCTGTCCGGAAACGTGGCCGCGTAAAAGCGGGCCGCCGCTTCGGCATCCTTGTCGTACCAGAGGCAGATCGTGTTCTTCGCCATGTGCTCGTTCCTTTCCGTTGCTGGATCGACACGCCGACGATCGTGGGTTGCAAGCCCGCGGCCCTGATGCCGGCGCAGCGGCAGCCTGACGGGTGGCCCAGCAGGTGTCAACCGCGATCCGAAAGAGCCGTGTGCCCCGATGAAATCCTCATGGTCGAGCGGCGTGCTCGAACGGGACCAGGCTGCGGCTCGGTGGTAGTGCCACACCGGGTATAGACCAATCACCAGGATGCCATGGAGTGTGTGTGCTATACTTCTCGCAGTCGGATCTTCCCACGCGCTCTGCCGTCTGTAAGCGTTGCCGGGCATTTGGCCCGGTCTCCTTATATCCAGCCTAGCTCCGAGTCGAATCCGCCCGAATCCTTTGTGTTTCGGTTGACGCACGGTCAGCCATGTTGGCGACGCTGCGTTCGCACTCACCCTCGAGCCACGTTGGGAATACGCTCCTGGGCACTCCAGGACTCTTCCATGTTTTCGCGACTCGGCCTCAGCCCCAGGGCCTGTGACTCTCTCGCACGTTTGGGCTACACGACCCCCACCCCGATTCAGACCGATGCGATTCCTCTCGTGCTGCGCGGCGGCGATCTCCTCGCACGAGCGCAGACCGGAACGGGCAAGACCGCCGCATTCGGTCTGCCGATGATTGAGCGTTTCCTGAAACGGGACCCGAATTCAGCGGGTCGCATGCCCCATGGTCTCGTCCTCGTCCCGACCAGGGAACTGGCCATCCAGGTGCATCAGGCGCTCTCGAGGTACGCGGCATCGACGTCTCTTCGGGTGACCGCGATCTTCGGCGGCGTCCCCATGAACGGCCAAGTCCAGGTGCTCCGACGTGGCGTGGACATCGTCGTCGCCACGCCCGGCCGTCTCCTCGATCACCTGCAGCGCCGAACCCTCGACCTCTCGGCGATCGAGGTCCTCACGCTGGACGAGGCGGATCGGATGCTGGACATGGGCTTTCTCCCCGCGCTGCGGCGCGTCGTGGCGGCCCTGCCGCGGCGCCGGCAGACGTTGCTCTTTTCCGCGACCTTGTCCGACGACATCACCCGTCTCTCCACGGAGTTCACGCGCGACGCCGTGCGCGTCGACGTGTCGGCCCGGCAGGTGGTCGCGGCCACGGTGACGCACCAGGTGCACGATGTCGCCGTCGAGTGCAAGCGCGACGTCCTGACACACATCCTCACGCAGCCCGGCGCGGGTCTGGCGCTCGTCTTCTGCCGGACCAAGCGCGGCGCGAACCGCGTTGGCGAGGACCTGGGACAGCGGGGCGTCCGCTCGGGCGTGATCCATGGCAACAAGAGTCAGGGCGCGCGCAGCCGGGTGCTCGACGACTTCAAGGCGGGCCGCGTGCGTGTGCTGGTGGCCACCGATATCGCTGCCCGCGGTCTCGACATCGCGCACTTGCCGTTGGTCGTGAACTTCGATCTGCCGCTCGTGCCAGAGGACTACGTGCATCGCGTCGGACGCACCGGCCGTGCTGGTCAGTCCGGGCTGGCGGTGTCCTTGGTGTCACCCTCGGAAACCGCGCTGCTGCGTGAGATCCAACGAGTCGTGGTGGCGCCGCTCGAACGCCTGCCAGCTCCCGCCGTCGTCAGGACGGAAGATCGTCGGTCCGTCGAGGCTGGGCCTTTGCCAACTCCGAACGTCACGATTTTGCCGTCCCCAACCCCCCACGCGGCGACGCCGTGCGGGGAGAGGCGCTCATGAAGTCGATCGGGTGCCTGGGCTGCCACGCGGTTGGCGAGAGAGAGCGATCGGATCTCGGACCGAGACGGACCTTCGGCCAGCCGCTCGATAACATCGGCAACAAGACCACCTATGTCTGGATCTACAACTGGGTCCGGGATCCGAAGCACTACAGCCCGGGAACCTTCATGCCCAACCTGCCCCTGACCGACACGCAGGTGGCGGACCTCGCGACCTATCTCATCGGACGGAAAGGCGGCAGCGGCGATTCAGCGAAGGCGACGCCGTCCCCCCAGGCGGTCGACGACGTCCTGCTCGACTATCTCAAGTCGGCCATGCCGGTGGAAGATGCGAAGGCGCAGCTCGCGAACTGGGACCCCGAGCGCCGGCAGATCGAGCTCGGACGGCGTGCGATCACCCGGTACGGCTGTTTCAGCTGCCACACCATCAAAGGGTTCGAGCAGACGCAACCGAACGGCGTCGAGCTGTCCGAGGAGGGATCGAAGCTGGTCTCTCGGCTCGATTTCGGCTTCGTCACCGAGATCCCGCACACGTCGAAGATCGCCTGGTTCCGAGCCAAGCTCCACGATCCCCGGGTCTTCGATCGCGGACGCGAGCTGCGGCCGCTCGAGAAGCTCCGGATGCCGAACTATGACTTCACCGATCAGGAGATCGACCGCCTGGTCACCGCGATCATGAGCTTTCAGCGCGACGTCCAGCCCCAGGCGGCCATGCCCGCGCGCACGCCGCGGTACGACTATCTGGTCGCCGGCCGCACCCTCGTCCATCGGCGCAACTGCGTCGGCTGCCACGTGATCGAGACCGCCGGGGGCGACTACCTCAAGCTGGTGGCCGATCCATCGCTCGGTCCACCGACGCTCACACCGGAGGGCGCTCGAGTGAGGCCCGACTGGCTCTACGCGTTCCTGCGTGCGCCCGTCACGATTCGACCGTGGCTGAACGTCCGGATGCCGGTGTTTGGCCTGGACGACCCCACGCTGAACAGCGCGATTCGGTACTTCGGCGCCATCTCGAACACGGACAGGCCCTTCCAGACCCACGAGCTCGTCCTCAGCGAAAAGCAGCAGTCAGCCGGCATGCACCTGTTCGAGCTCCTGAAGTGTCAGCAGTGTCACGTGCTAGGTGCCATTCCCAAGGATCAGCCGACCGCCAATCTGGCGCCGGATCTGCGTATGGCAGCCGGACGCTTGCAGCCGGACTGGATTCTGGACTGGCTGAAGAAGCCGTCCGACATTCTTCCCGGGACGCGCATGCCGGCGTACTGGCCCGACCATCCGAAATCGCCCTATCCGCAACTCGGAGGAAACGCCGACGCCCAGATCGAAGCCATTCGCAACTACGTCCTGACATTAGGGTCGGGACGGGGCGGCAAGGATCGACCCCGACACGCCTTTGATTCAGAGTGATTCCAGTCGGGCAGCCGGCCTCAACCAAAAACGGTTGGTGCGAGGGACCGCTTCCGGGCGCGCGACTCCTTGTCGGGCGAGAGGGACCCAACGTCATATGGTCGTACGAGCGCGTCACGTCGCCCACCAGGCGGACGCGCGGGTCGCCTCGCGTGCGAAGCGTCATCCGCGACGTCGCGGTGCGGGGAACTTGCTTCGCAGATCATCCAGATACGCCGCGAGTTCGAGGTCGAGCCGCGAGGGCTTGTGACCGATGTCCCACGTCGACAGGTACACACTCACGGATCGCCAGACGTTCTCCCAGCGAGGATGGTGCTGCATCTCGTTGATCTTTGGAACCGCGTCGCTCATGAACCGAATCGCGTCGTCGAAGCTCGCAAACTCGTAGGTCTTCGCCAGCTCGGCACGTTGGGCCTGGCCGGAATAATTGCTCTGGGACAGCAGTGCCTTCCAGCCGGAGAGTTGGCCGAGTCCCTCCTGTAGCTCGGCGGCCGTGAGCTCTGTGAGGGAGACCATCGGTGTCGGGTAGCGGATCTTCCCGAGCGTCGCGCGAGTGAACCCGAATGTCTCCAGTTCCGCTAATAACCCATCGAGGTCCGCCTCCCAGCGTTCGTCTCGCAGCTCGAATGCCTGAACTCGCGAAAGGGAAGCGAGCGGGGGTGGCAGCGCGGTCGCCCTCGGCATGGGTGTTCGCGACAGAAGGACGGGCAGAATGCGCTTCTTCCTGGCGATGGCGTGAGCGATCTCCGTGTGTACCCAGTCGCCTGCGTCGTCGATGCGGCGTCGGTGGTACTCGTCTGCGATTTCAAGCCAGTGGGGACCGATAACAGGAATAACCAATGTCGCCGCTTCGAGCGCGTCTTCGATGCGACGGGGCCAGTCGTCGGACATTCGGATGGCTTCGGTGTCAATGAACACGCTTTCGGGTCCGAACGTGCGGGCGATGCTTGTTGCCAACCAGCGAGAGGCCGCCGAGCTGTCGGCACGGCGGTAGCTTATAAATGCGAGGGGAGCAGGCATCGCAGGGATGAGGTCCTCACCGAGAGTTCAACGGCGCGCGGCGTCAGGGCAGCCGACATGTGAGAACGCACCTCGCGGCTTCCCAGCCGATTGATCCTTCTTGCCCTTCATCCTCGCAAAGCTCCTCATTGCCGCGACGCCATTCCCTGGGCCTGCATCTTGCCGAACCGCGCGAAGGCGATCAAGTGGTTTCGGCACAGCGAGCACGCTCAGCCATCTCATCGCGGTGATCGGCCTGAGCGCGTCGGCGTCACCCATGCACACGATGCCGAAGCCGAGATCATCGGCGGTCGACATCGGATCGAAGTGCAACCGATGTCGAAGAATGCCGCGCTCCATCCGAGACGCGCTCAGGCAGGCGGTCCCCGGACACGCGCGTCTCCACGGCGCGCCCCACGCGAGCGACAATGGCCGGCACGGCCTCCACGTCTGCCTTCGTCGTGTTGAAGTTGACGATGCACGCGCGCAAGACGAACCGGCTCGCGACGACCGCGTGGGACACGAAGATCTCCCCGCTCTGCTGTAAGGCGTCGAGCAGGTTGCGGTTGAGGGCGTCGAGCTGCTGCTCCGTCTCCGGCTGACCGATCGTGGCCCGAAACGCGCGCGGCACGTACCGGAAGGTCGTGATGCTCAGGTCCTGCGTGACGAGCTCGAGATCGGGATGCCGGGCGATGCCCTCGGCCATCGCCCGTGACAGGCCGATGTCGTCGGCAATCATCGTGCGATAGCCCGCCGCGCCAACCTGTTTCAGGGCGAGCCACACCTTGAGCGCGCGAAAGCCGCGCGAGTTCTGCGGACCGTAGTCGACGTAGTTGGTGGCCTGCTCGTCGAAGTGGTAGTACGGGGGGTGATAGGCGAAGGCAGAGCGGAGCGCTTCCCGATTGCGCACGAGCGCGCACCCGGCCTCGAGCGGCGCGTACAGCCACTTGTGCGGATCCACCGCCACCGAGTCGGCCGCCGAGAGCCCGCGCAGGGCGTCCGGCGCCTCGGGCACGGCAGCCGCGAAGCCGCCGTAGGCACCGTCCACGTGGAACCACACGTTTGTCTCCCTGCAGAGTGCCGCGATCTCGGGCAGCGGATCGACCGCGCCTGTGCTGACCGAGCCCGCAGTCCCCACGACCATGCACGGCACGTCGCCCGTGATGCGGTCTGCTTCCATCTGTCGCCTCAGGGCATCCACTCGCATCCGGAGCGTGTCGTCGGTCGGGATCCACCGAATCGACGCCGTGCCGAGCCCGGAGAAGTCCATCGCCTTTTGAATCCAGGTGTGGGTCTCAGCCGACGCATACACGCGCAAGCGACCGCCCGGCCCACCCACACTGCCGTTCTCCCGCACCCCCACGCCGGCTGCCGCCACTCGCGCGGCAAGGAAGCAGACGAAGTTGGCCATGTTGCCGCCGCTCACCAGGAGACCGCCGCAGTCGGCCGGATAGCCAATGAGCTCTGCAATCCATCGCACCGTCTGTGCTTCGATCTCGGTGGCTGCGGGCGACAAAATCCAGGCACCGACGTTGGGGTTGATGGCCGCGGCGAGCAGATCACCCAGGATCCCGATCGGAGCCGGAGCCGCGGTGATGTAGCCGAAGAAGCGCGGATGTCCATTGAAGAGCGAGTGCTCGAACAACCGCTCGGCCGTCTCCGCCAGCAGCGGGCCGGGTGCCGTTCCGTGCTCTGGCAGGCCTTGATCGAGGTCGAGCGCAGCACGCACGGCCGACGGCAACTCGTGCCGCGTCACCGGGCCCGTGGACACACGACCCAGTCCGTCGGCAATCCGATCCACCAGCTGATGGCCCAGCGCCCGGAACGTCTCGCTATCCAGGGCCAGCGCCGCATCTCGCCCGGCATCGTTCGACATGGTCCTCGTCCCTCACCTGATTCCTTCGAACAGGTCGGTCTCCCTGGCGCGACCACCATTGACGGTGCTGAACACGCGATAGAACGACTGATGCCCCCAAAGCGCCTCGTGATGCTCGGGAGCAAGGGCGTTCAGCGTGTCGTGCGCGGCGACCTGCGACTCGTGGCACGACACCGCCCGCCAGACCACGGGCCAGACACGTCGCGTGTCGATGACCGTGGTCAGCGCCCAGCTCGGCCACGGTGTGGCCTGCCGTTCGATGCCGTCGACCGTTGAGCGCAGGGTCCCGAACGCCCCCTGGTAGGCCTCCCACGCCGCGTGTGACCACGCCAGGTAGTAGAGCTTCGACACGGGGATCGCGGCTGCCACGATGGCCGCCGTCGTGAACTGGGAGATGGCGATGTGATCCGGGTGGCCGTAGGCGCCCTCGGGCCCGAACGTCACGACGACCTGAGGGCGAAGCCGCCGAAGGTGTCTGACGATGCGGGCGACAGCCTCGCGAGGGTCTGCGCGATCGAGCTCCTGATCGCGGTAGTCGAGGAGCGCGACCTCGCGCACACCGAGCACCGATGCGGCCGCGCGCAACTCCGATTCGCGAATGGCGGCCAGGGCGTCGGACCCTGGATGCCGGCCGTCGTCCACACGATACCCGCGATACCGGCCGCGCTCGCCCCGCGTCGCCGTCAGGAGCGAGACGTCCACCCCTTCCGACGCGTATTTCGCCAACGTGCCGCCGAAGCCGAGCGATTCGTCGTCGGGGTGCGCGAGAACGGCGAGCAACCTCATACAGCGACGTCATTCTGGCCGAAACGCGCGTCCGACGCTTGACCGAGGATCCGGTTTGCTTGACCGACCGACCCCACCGCTATGTCGGCTGATCCGATGGCTGCTGCTGCCGGCGGTACCGAGCGGGCGGGACGCCGTACTCGCGCTTGAAGGCGCGATTGAAGGCGGCTTCGGACTCGTACCCGACGTCGGCGGCAATCTGCGCCACGCTGTGGCTCGTCGAGACGAGCGCTCGAGCGCCCAGTCGAAGACGCCATCGCGTGAGATACGCGATGGGCGACTCGCCAAGGAAATGCCGAAAACGCTCCGAGAGGACCGATCGCGAGACGCCGACTTCATGCGCCAACTCCGGGACCGTCCACGGGTGCGCAGAGCGGTGGTGCATGAGCGTGAGCGCTCTACCGACCGCCGGCTCACGCGCGCCGGCGAGCCACCCGGTCTGTCCTGGCGGCAGCTCGCGCTGGTAGCGGCGCAACGCCTCGGCGAAGAACACTTCCGAGAGCTTGGCCACCACCTCCTGCGCGCCCGCGTCGCGAGATGCCGCCTGGGTGACCGAAAACCTCAAGGAGTTCTCGAGCCACTGCCCCGAGGCATCGTCGCGGATATTGAGACGAATGAGCGGCGGCAGACCGCTCAGAAACGCCTGGCTGAGCTGCCGATCGCAGGCGAGATACCCGCAGATGAATTTCGAGGCCTTCCCGCCCCCGCCCGCGACGAGCGGCTCCAACTGGCGTTCGAGAATGCCCGGCAAGGCCGCGCTGACATCGATCGGGGCCGTGTCGCGTCCGCTGCCGAGCCGGTGCCAGTGGCCGTGCGGCAGGGCGATGAGATCGCCTTCGGAGAGCTCGACCTGGTCGCTCTCTTCAACTTCGCACCAGGCCCGACCCTCCCAGAGCAGGTGGTAGATGATGACGTGGGCGGCGTCTCGTCCGAAGATCTGCGCGAGCGAGGTCGCTTCCGGAGAATTGACACACCAGGGCTCGGAAAACTCCCCGTTCAGAAAGATCGCAGAGTCGATCTTGATGGCCCGAAGCACTTCAGCGAGCGCATCCACTGAAGGCAGTCTATCACTCGGGTTCGGCGGCTCGGTCAACGATGCCGGACGCGCGGATAAGGACTCGTCTTGCATTCTGCGGCAGAGTGCGCATATGGAGGATGCGACGCATGACGACCGTGAATACCGACCCGGCGATCGACGCGCTCAAAACCCGACTGAAAGCCACGTGGATGGACGGCAACTACGACTACTTCTCCCGCTTCATGGAATCGAGTGCCGTGGAGTTCCTGGATCGCCTGCACGTCCCGGAAGGCGCCTCGCTCCTGGACGTGGCGTGCGGATCGGGACAGCTGGCGCTCGTCGCCGCCCGACGCGGCGTCAAGGTGACGGGGGTGGACATCGCCGCCAATGCGATTGCCGCGGCGCGAGGTCGGGCGACCGCCGCGGGGCTCCACGCTCGATTCGACTAAGGCGACGCGGAGGAGCTGCCTTATGCGAGCGCCAGCTTCGATGTGGTCGCCAGCCTGTACGGCGCGATGTTCGCCCCGCGCCCCGAGCGGGTCGCGGCCGAGCTGCTGCGCGTCTGCCGTCCCGGTGGAACCATCGCCATGGGGAACTGGACGAAGGAGGGTTTCATCGGGACGATGTTCAAGACCTTCGCGCGTTTCATCGCGCCTCCAGGGATGCCGGCGCCGGTACTCTGGGGGGACGAGCCGACCGTGCGGGAGCGCTTCGGCCCGGGGCTGGCCGATCTACGGATGACCCGGGTCGTCTACCGCTTCGAGTATCCGTTTGGACCGGCCGAGGTCGTAGAGTTCTTCCGGCAGAATTACGGGCCCACGACGCGGGCGTTCGCGTCGCTGGGCGAAGCCGAGCAGGCGGCGCTTCGGACTGACCTCACCGAACTCTGGACCGCGCACAACCAGGCCACCGAGCCCGCTCGCACGACAGTGGACGCCGAGTATCTCCAGGTCGTCGGGATCCGCGCGTGATGTGACTTTGGGCACCGCGCACCTCGCCTGACACCTCGTACGGCAAGGGCGGCCGGGCCGGGCGGTGACTCGCGGCACACGGAGCTGGCGGGGAATCGTGCCGCCCGCCAGGCGGCCCATCACGGCCGGCGAATCTCGAGACGCGCGCCATCCGGGCGAAAGGACGTCCGCGTCTTGAATCGCCAGCCTTGACGCGTCTTCATGAACGTGTCGACATTGCGACCCGTGCTGGCCACGACGGGCGGCGTCACGCTGACATCGAGAATCATGAAGTAGTTCGTCGCTCGAGCGCCTTCGGGTGTCGCGTGGATGACCAGGTTGTTGATCCAATGCCGTCGGCGCGCGCCGTCACCGTTCGAGATGTAGTCGCGCGCGAAGAGCCGTAGCTCGTCCCGGCCCTTGAAGCCGTTGAAATCGCCGTCGGGTGTCCACGATCCGATCCACCCCTCGACGTCACCGTTGTCGATCGTCTCGTTGTACTGCGCGTACAGATGCTGGATGTCCACGTGATCCTGACTCGAAACCGGCCTGCCCTGATGGAGTGACTGACCATACAGCCACGATGCGGCGCACAGTCCCGCCACAACCACGAGTTGTCCTGTCGTTGATGTCCGCATGTCGTGCGCTCCCGTGTGTCGTGTGAACCGCAGGGCGCGGTCCTCGTTCGGTTGGGTGAAGGACTCAGGCGGTGGACGTTCGATGGTACGAGGGCGAGATGATGCGCTATGTGTGTCGATGGTCGAGGCCGCCGACGTCGCCGTCGCCCTCGGCGCTTCAGGATGAAGTTCCGAGGACGACGGCGCGAGACTCAGCGTACGTCAGCTCAGAAGCTGATCGTCCCGCCGAACTTGACGAAAAACGGCCTGACGACAGAGAGCGGCCTGCGAAACGCGACGTAGCTCGTGTTCTCGTTCAACACCGCATCGCTGTTGAGCACATTGTAGAAGTCGACAGCGGCGTTGATCTTGTACTGCTTCAGTCTGAAGTCCTTCCCCAGTCGCACATCGAGCTGGTTGAGCCGATTCCCGTACATCTTGCCCGGCTCGACGACGTTCACCGAGACGGTCGGAGCTGTCGACAGCGGCCGGCCGAGCGACTGGGCCACCTGCGCCGACGTGAAGTTCAGGTTCGCCGCGAGCACTGGACCGGGGACGCTCTGGAACGTCGCGGCGAGCTGCACGCCCGCCGGCAACGTATACGCGGCGAACCCCTTTATCTGCGTGAGGAAGTTGGTGTCCTGGTGGCAGTACAGAGGGCCCGTCGCGAAGGGAACAAGGCCTGCGCTGGTCGTTGTGACGCTCGCTGCATTCAGCGCGATGACTTTTCCGACAACTTCGCAGTTGTCGAGCGATGTACGGCCCGTGCTCGTGCCTCCCTGCAAGGTCAGCCGCGACAAGCGTGCCCGGACGTTGACGTCCACCCCGTTCCAATGGGTATACGTGTCGCCGAGTTTGTCTGCCTGGGTCTGATAGATGTCCGTGGCAATCCCGCCGACCGTAAACGCCGGGTTGATATCGTAGAGATCCGTGAGCACACGACCGCTATTGCTGCCCAATCGCGGGTCAGTGGGCACCGTCACGGAGAACCGATCGTACGCCGAGGCCGGCAGGGCGCGGTTGTAGGTCGCCAACAGATTGCCGTAGATGCGTCGGAAGTAGCCCACGTCGACCGACACCTGCCTAATCACTTCGTGCTGAACGCTCCCCGAGAATTCCCAGTTGTACTGGCGCACGTTCCAACCCCGATAGGTGTCCGGATCGAACGTCGCCGCAGACACAGCCTGGCCGAAGCCTCTTGGCAACGGTCCGCACTCGCCGTTTGCTGCAACGTTCTTCAGATCACAATCCGGGACGAAGTTGCGGTTCGCGTCGGTCCAGCCTCGGTTCGCGTTATTGATGATGGTGGTCGCGGCGTTCCCATTGAGAGGGGGCGGCGCGGTGAGGTACTTGTTCGCGGCGAACTTCAGGGCTGTCTTGCCGTTGCCGAACAGGTCGTAGGAGGCCCCCAGACGCGGCGTCAGGTCCTTCATGCTGTAGAACGTGGCGGCCGGAATCACAAAATTCCGGGTGGGCAAGTGCAGGGTCGGCCCGATGGGCTGTTCCGGGGACTTGTTCTCGAAGTAGGAGTACCGCAGGCCCAAGTCCAGCGTCAAGCGACTGAGGGTCCATCTCTCCTGCACGTAGATGCCGAGGTCCCACGGCACCGTTCCAGCGGCGTTAAACGAAGTCTTCTGGGAGAGGAGGATCGGGTTGCCATTGAAGAAGATGTAGCTGGTGCCGGTGTTATTGATTAGGGTCGTATCGTGGGCCTTGAGGTATGTGTTGTTGAACCCGACCTTGAGCGAGTGCGCTCCGGCCACATAGGTCATCGACGCTCGGAACTGCGGTGTCCACGAGACCGAATCGGTAAACTGGCCGGCCGACCCGGGCCCGCCCCCACCGGTGATGCCGTGATAGACGATGTTCGACCCCACGTCCAACACGCTGATTTCGTCGAGGAGCGATTCTCCCTGGCGCCAGTTGCGGACCGGAACGTGATAATCCTCGCGGCGGTACGCGGCTCCGGCCTCGAGCAGCAGCCGGCTCGTGAGCGGGGAAGACCACGTGACGAACCCCGTGTCAGTCGGATAAATCCAGAATGCGGGCGCCGCTTCTTGCGACACCGCCAGGCCTCCAAGCTTGCCCCAGAACGAGGAGTTGCCGGTCTGCTGACATTCACACTTGTACTGGGAGTCCCAGAAGACGCTGAGCTTGTGCTTCTGGTTGACCTGGTAGGTCAAGCGGAGATTGGCGTCACGGCTGTACGCCTTGTTGAAGAGCGGGTTGCCAGGGTCGGCCACATACGTCCACACGTTGTTGCGGCCGGCGTTTGCATTGCCGAGCATGCCCGTGTAGTTCTCATAGCCGAAGAACCGGGCCGAGGTGAAGAACCACACCTTGTCTTGTTTGATAGGCCCGCCAAACGCCGGGTTGACGTCGTAGGTACTCTTGACCTTGACGTCGGTCTGGAAGCCCAGGTCCTTAATCCGCTGGGTCAGGTTGCTGCCCGACAATCCACTGCCGGTCCCGGAGAGAAACAGCGATCCGGTGTACTGGTTGCCGCCCGCTTTGGGCACGAAGTTCACGAGGATGCCGCCTTCCGCACGCTCCGCCGTATTGCCTGCGACGTTGATGGCCACTTCCTCGGTGCTCCCGACGTTGGGCTGGTTGTTCCCGAACTGGAGGCCGCTCCGGTTGCCGCCGGTGTAGAAGCCGTCTTGCATCACGCGCATGTCGTTGTTGCTGCCACCGTGAATCGAGAACTGGCCGCTGATCGCCCCGAGGCTGTCGGTCCCGCCCACATCCTGGGACCCGAGAAATCCGACCGCCCCCGGGATCAACGTCGTCAGTGACATCGCCGTCCGACCGGTTGGCAGCGCGGAGATCACCTGGTCGTTCAGCACGCGCTGCGTTTGCGTGCTCTGGACGTCGACGATCGGCGTCTGGCCGCTGACCGTGATCGTTTCGGCCAGCGAACCGACTTGGAGGTCGGCGTTGACCGTTGCGATGAAGGTGCCGGCCAGCTGGATCCCTTCCCGCTTCACGGGGGCAAACCCGGTCAGCGTGAAGGTGACCAGATACGTCCCCGGTCGCAGGTCGATGATGCGGTATTGCCCGGTCCCATCCGTCACGGCCGAGCGCACTTTCTCGATGAGTGCGGGGCTGGATGCCTCAACGGTGACGCCCGGCAAAACGGCACCCGACGCGTCTCTCACCGTGCCCGTAATGCTCGCTTGCGCATAGAGAACCGAGGGAAGAAGTCCGAACACTAGGAACATCAGTAACCGCTGCACTAGGCTGCGCATCACACTCTCCTGCCTGACGATAACGGGTTCTACGGCCGTCTTGCGGTCGACCGAGCGGTCTCCGCCGAGTCCAGATTCCTCACCCACGATGCCGCGAAGGCAACCGTGTGCCGGCGATTCTCGTCGGATGGGGGGGCTATGGCAAGGGGAAAGACTGCCGGGCGGAACAAGGCGGCGCCCGGCACTACGTGTAAATGGATCGCGATTGTAAATAATTGAAAATAAATGATTTGTCATTTCTTATCTTGGCGCTGACCCGCAGGTCTCCCAGGCCACTACCGGGCTCGGTCGCGTGGCCCGGCGCGTGCCCCGCCACGAAAGCGCTCGCCGACGCGCTGACGCTGGAAACGGATGTCGCGCGGGCCGTTGCCGGCCTGTCGCTGTCGCACTGCACTGAGTGGAGTTGTGCGGCGTGGATTCGCTGGAGTCCTCCGATCATCAGCGGAACACCCGAACCTGTCGTGAATGGACTGTCGTCGGGAGCGGCCTGCGCGCGATCGCCTGCGTGCGCTCGGTGGCAGCAGCCGTCTGAGCCATGGCGCTCCACCCGAATTGCGGTTCAGCTGCGAGTGGCTCGTCCGGGTATGGCGATGACCTTGCTATCGCGTGAGGTCGGCCGTGCAAACGAGACGACTCTGGCTGCTCGGTACCGCGGTCGGCGGACTCTCCGCATGCGGCGGACCCCAATCGGCGCTCGTCACCGCCGGTCGGGATGCGGCGCTCATCGCAGAGCTGTTCAACGTCATGACCGTTGGAGCGCTGATTGTCTGGGCCGCTGTGGTGACGATCGCGGTCTACACCATCCGGGCGGGCGGCTCCCACAGTCAAGGTGCGGCCACCCTGCTCATCCTTGGGGGCGGCGTGGTCGCGCCGACGGTCGTTCTCGGCGGATTGATCGCGTACGGGATGCCTCTCGTCCCGAGAGTGCTCACGGTCGGGCCGGATGGAGGACGCTCCATTCACGTGACCGCGAAGCAGTGGTGGTGGCGTATCCAATATCGAACGGCGGATGGACTGATTGAGACAGCCAACGAACTCCGCCTGCCCGTCGGGGAACGCGTCGAGCTGGAACTCGCCAGCCCGGACGTGATTCATTCGTTCTGGGTACCGTCGCTCGCCGGCAAGATGGACATGATCCCGGGACGAGTGACGCGACTCGCACTCGAGCCGACGCACACGGGAACGTTTCGTGGCGCATGCGCCGAGTACTGTGGTGCCTCACACGCGTTCATGGCGTTTTCCGTGACGGTCATGGAACCGCAGGCGTTTCGGGCGTGGCTCGGGGCGCAGGCCCGCCCGGCGCAGCCGCCGACTGATCCGCTCCACGTGCGCGGCGAGGCCGCGTTCATGGCCAACGGGTGCACCGCCTGCCACACGATCCGCGGCACGGTGGCGGCGGGGGCGATCGGGCCAGATCTGACGCATGTCGGGAGCCGGGGCCGTATCGCCGCCGAGACGCTGCCCAACGATCGACACGCGCTGGTGCGTTGGATTGAACGGACGGACCACATCAAGCCGGGTGTTCACATGCCCGCGTTTCGCGCGCTTCACCCCGATGACCTGTCGGCGCTCGCGGCCTATCTGGGCGGTCTGCAGTGAAGGCAGGCGAGGCAGCCGTCGACCCGGAACCCGGCCTGCCCGCGCCGGTGCAGATCCGGCGCGCCCAGGCCGATCGCCTGCTGAAAGCGTGGGAGACACCACAGGGATGGCGCTATTGGTCCTCGGTGAACAACCAGCACGTCGGCGTCTGGTACACGGCCGCGGCGTTCATCTTTTTCCTCTTCGGTGGCGCCCTCGCGTTGCTGATGCGAATCCAGCTCGCGTTCCCGAACAGCGAGGTGCTGTCCGCGGAGCGCTACAACCAGATCTTCACCGTTCACGGCTCGGTGATGATGTTTCTCTTCGCGGTGCCGATCTTCGAGGCGTTCTCGATTCTCATCCTGCCTCAGGTGCAAGGCGCTCGCGACCTGCCGTTCCCACGCCTCTCCGCCTTCGGATTCTGGAGCTTCATCATCGGGGGCGCCTTCCTCTGCGGCTCGCTCTTCTTCGATGCCGCTCCGCGCGGCGGCTGGTTCATGTATCCGCCGCTCACTTCGCGCTATCAGCCGGACCTCGGCGCCGACATCTGGCTGCTCGGATTCTCGTTCATCGAAGTGGCGGCGATCGCGGCAGCGGTTGAACTGATCGTCGGCGTCCTCAAGTGCCGGCCGCCCGGCATGCGGATCAACCTGATCCCCCTCTATTCCTGGTACACGCTCGTCGCCGCAACGATGGTGCTCTTCGCGTTTCCGCCGCTCATCGCAGGGAGCCTGCTGCTCGAACTCGAGCGCGCCTTCCAGTGGCCTTTTTTCGATCCCACGCGCGGCGGCGATCCGCTTCTGTGGCAGCACTTGTTCTAGATCTTCGGACACCCCGAGGTCTACATCGTGTTTCTGCCGTCGGTCGCCCTTGTGGCGATGATCGTGCCGACCTTCGCGCGCACGCCGATTGTCGGCTACAGCTGGATCGTGCTCGCGGCAGTCGGCACCGGATTTCTCAGCTTCGGCTTGTGGGTGCACCACATGTTCACCACGGGCCTGCCGGGGATCAGCCTCGCGTTCTTTTCTGCCGCCTCTCAGGCCGTCGCCATCCCGACCGGCGTGCAATTCTTCTGCTTCCTCGCGACGCTCCTAGTCGGCCGCGTGGTGGCGTCGGTCCCGATTCTCTTCGTGATCGGTGGCCTCGCCACGTTCGTCCTCGGCGGGCTCACAGGCGTGATGATCGCGATGGCGCCGTTCAACTTTCAGGCGCACGACACGTTCTTCATCGTCGGTCACCTGCATACCGTCCTGATCGGCGGAACGGTCTTCCCGATCTTCGCCGGCCTCTATTACTTCTTCCCGCTGGTGACGGGAAGAAAACTGTCGGACCGCCTCGGCCGGATCGCGTTCTGGCTGATGCTCGTCGGCTTCAACGTCACCTTCGTGCCCATGCACCTGACCGGCCTGCGCGGGATGGTGCGCCGGGTCTTCACCTATCCGGAAGGCATCGGGTTCGATGGGCTGAACCTGATCTCCAGCGTCGGTGCGTTCATCCTCGCCGCGGGAATTCTCGTCGTCATGTGGGATGTCGTGCGGCCCAAACGTACGCAGGGGTACTCGGAACGCAATCCCTGGAACGCGGGCACCGTCGAATGGCTGGCCGAGATGCCGAGTCCACCATGGGGCATGCGTTCGATCCCCGAGATCGACAGCCGGTACCCGTTGTGGGACCAGCCGAACTTCATGCGCGATGTCGACGAAGGGCGCTTCTACCTGCCGGACGCTGAGGAGGGCCGGCGAGAGACGCTGGTCACGACGGCTGTCGACGCCCTACCGGTGCAGTGCCTGCGGTTGGGAGGCAATACCTTCGTCACCCTCTGGGCCGCCCTCTTCACAGGTGGCATCTTCATCTTCTCGACGTTCCACTGGTGGTGGCTGGCCCTCGTCAGCGCCGTGCTGGCCCTGGCGAGCATTCTGAGGTGGCTCTGGACGGGCCAGCGGAGATTCCGGAAAAGCCCGAAAAGGACGTGAGTCTCGGGCTCGCGCTCCCGATCTACGTGTCGGGACCATCGTCGGTGGGTTGGTGGGGGATGTTCATCACGATGATGGGCATCCTCACTGCGTTCATCAGTCTGGTCTTCGGCTACTTCTTCTACTGGACGGCCCGACCCGACTTTCCGCCGGAAGGCGCGACCGGCCCAGGGCTGTGGTGGCCCTCGGTCGCGCTCGGATTGGTCCTGGCCGCCTGGTTGTTCACCGTGATGGCCCGCCGATGGAATCGGATGGATGCGCGAATCTTGTTCTACGTCGCGCTTGCTGCCGCCGTGCTGCTCGCCGGGGGAGGTGGGGCGGCCCTGGTTGCCGGGCCGGGGCTCACCGGCGTCGATCCTACGCAGCACGTGTACGGCGCGATTGTCTGGATTCTCGCAATCTGGTGCGCAGCGCATGCGGGCGTCGGCATCATCATGCACGCGTACTGCGCCGCTCGCCGTCTCGCCGGCCGCATGACCGCGCAGCACGATCAGGACATCGTCAACGTCGCGCTTTATTGGCATTTCGTCGCGTTCGAGACGGTCGTCACGGTGGCCGTGATTGCAGGCTTTCCACTCCTCCTATGACACGTGTCTCCAGCGCGCCACCGGCACCCGGTCACTACAGCCTCTGGCTGCTCACGGTCGCGCCAACGATCTGGGCGGCACACCTGCTGCTTGGCTACATCACGGCTGCAGTCTGGTGCGCGAAGCTCGTTGAATCAGGCGGCGCGCTTGGCGGCGTCCGGACCGCCATCGGGTGGTACACGGTCGTGGCGCTGGCCGGGATCGGTTACATCGGCTGGGAAGGACTGCGACGGCACCACCATGGCACGGAAGCGACGACACACGATCTCGACTCCGCCGAAGATCGACATCGGTTTGTGGGCTTCGCCACCCTGCTGTTGTCCGGCCTGAGTGCGGTCGGTGTGCTCTATGCCGCCCTGGCCGCGACGTATTTCGAGACCTGCCGATGATGCGAGGTGGATCGCTCGTGCTCGGACTCGGCGTGCTCGCCGCGGCGTGGTTGGGGCCGCTGCCTGCGCTGGCGAGCGGCTCGTTTGCGGCGCACATGACCATGCACATCGCCGTCGTCGCTGGAGCGGCGCCGCTACTGGCATTCGCGATCGCCGGCACCGGCGTCGATCCGGTCCGAGTCATCCCACACATCGTCGCGCCGATTCCCGCATCGCTCCTCGAGCTCGTGGTGGTGTGGGCGTGGCACGCACCCGCCTTGCACCATGCCGCGCGCCACGAGGCCCCCGCGCTCGTCATGGAGCAGGCCACGTTCGTGATGGCGGGCCTGCTGCTCTGGATCGCCGCGCTCGGCGGCGATCGCGAGCAGCGTCGCGTTCGCGCCGGGAGTGGCGTCGTGGCGCTGCTCTTTACGTCCATGCACATGACGCTGCTCGGGGCGCTCTTCGCGCTTGCCGGTCGGCCTCTCTTCCACGGTGCGCCGTCCGCAGTCGAGGATCAGCACCTGGGCGGCGTGATCATGCTGCTCGTGGGCGGCGCGTCGTACCTCCTCGGAGGCCTGGCCCTCACCGCGATCGCGCTCCGCGCCAGGAGCGTCCCGGCAGTGCAAAGACAGGGATCGGCGGCATGACCACCGTGGTTCGTGCGATCGCGGCACTCGGCCTCGTCTTCGCCGCCTGGCTCGTGGGGGAATCGCGGAGCCGCGAGGAAGTCGTACAGGCGCCGCTCGTCCGGCTTGCCGTCAAGCACCCATGGCTCACGGCTGGGACGATGGCGCTCGGGGCGATCCTGATTGCGGCTGTCGGTGTGCTCTCCGGCGCCGTGCCCATCAAAGCGAGCTCGGGTCATTGGCGCATCACGGCGGCCTTCCTGGACTTCGCGAAAACCAGGTCGGTCTCGACCCATTCTTGGGGCACCGAGGCGCCGCCGCTCGACGACGAGGCGCTGGTTGTCAGGGGAGCCGGTCAGTACGACACGGCGTGCCTTCCTTGTCACGGCGGGCCAGGCCGCAGTGTGCCGCCCGTCATGGCGGCGATGACGCCTCCACCCCCGGTACTGAGGGATCGCCTGACGAGGTGGACACCCGAGGAGCTCTTCTCGATCGTCAAGCACGGGATCAAGTTCACCGGTATGCCCGCGTGGCCCATGCAACAGCGTGATGACGAAGTGTGGGCCATGGTGGCCTTCCTGCGCCGCATGCCGCAGCTCGATGCCGCCGCGTACCGCTCGCTCGCGTTCGGTGATGCCGGCAACGCCACAGATGCGCCGCAGACTGTGCCGGTCACCGGTTCGCATCCACCACCCCTCGCCGTGCGCAACGTCTGCTGGCGCTGTCACGGTTTGGATGGAACCGGCAGAGAGCCTGGAGCGTTTCCGAGTCTCGCCGGTCAGCATGCGGAGTATCTGTACGCATCATTGCGCGCGTTTACGGATCGGAGTCGCTTCAGCGGAATCATGAGTGGCATCGCCGCCAATCTCGATGACGACGCCATGCGCGCGACAGCCGCGTACTATGCGGGCCTGGCCCCCCGTGGCATCCAGGGACCAGGCGACCCTTCGGAGATCGATCGCGGCGCTGCGATTGCCTCGCGCGGTGTTCCCGCTCGCGACATCCCGGCATGCGTCGAGTGCCACGGTCCCACTGCACGACCGAAGAACCCGCGATACCCACGGCTCGCCGGCCAGCATGTCGGCTACCTCGCGCAGCAGCTGCGATTGCTTCAGGAGCGTCGTCGTGGTGGTTCGGCGAACGTCACGCTCATGCACGTATTCGTCGACCGGCTGCGCCCAGACGACATACGGGCCGTGACGCTCTACTACGGATCGGCCGCCGGGCGACCCTCCTCGACACTCCGATCCGGTTTGCCATGAGCGGCTCCCGCGAACAGGGCGATCAGGCCAGGACCACGGTGCTCGTCGCGATGTCTCGCGCTGGTCATTCCGCCCGACCGAAAACCACCCGAAGTTGCTGCTTCGCGCGCTCGAGAATCCTTCGCCTGTTGGCGGGCAGGGTTCGGCCAGCCCGGTGCCGGGCCTTTCGCCGTGTGCTGCGTTCGGCGGACCGCTTCAGCGATTCGGCGATCCGACGGGGATCGCCCCACGTGAATACCCCTCGTTGAAGATCGAGCGCATCGCTCCGTTCGGCCACTTCTCGGGACCAGCGGCGAGGTCGGGCCCTTCGGCCGGCACCTACCCGGCGCGACGTCGAACGGTGCCTCGAACGCGTACTACGGGAGCGCGCACGAGCCATGACCGTGACTCACGAGGCTGAGCGCCTCCGCCGGGCAGCCGCCGATCTCGCCTGCCTCGACAGCGCTGTCCGCGATGCCGCACGCTTCGGTTCGCGTTTCAACGCCCGAGCGGCCGCGCGCGACCTCCGAGCGGAGCGCTCCTTTCGCTTGGCGCTCTGGCCAGCGCGATACGCACGTTCCGCGCTCTTGCGAGTGCGTTCTGATGTCTCGCCCCTGCGCGGTGGCTTCAACTTGACGCCGGCGCGACGAGCCTTCGAGAGACCGATCGCAATAGCTTGCTTGGTATTGCGGGCACCGTGTTTCCCCTCGCGCACATGCTCGATCTCCTCGCGCACGAATTCACCGGCCTGCGTGGTGGGCGCCTTGCCCTGTCGCTTCGCGTTCTGCGCGCGTCTCAAGGTCTTCTGTTCGGGCATGTTCCTGTACCTCATCAGTCTGGACATCCTGGTCTCGAGGGACGATGCACGCCGGCTGCCAAAACCGCCTGGATGATTTCCTTCGGCTCTCATCGTGCATTCACCCTTGCCAAAATGACGCCGGCTCTGCGGCCATGACAAGCACGTGGAACACGATCGTCCTCCGGCGAACGCACCAGCTCGACTACGCATCATCAATTGACGCCGGTCGTCGTTGTGCGATACCGTCCTGCCCCTCACAACCGCGGCGCGCCACTCGGCTAGTCACAGGGCGAGGCAGCCATGAGCGTTTCGTGCGGCCGTTTCATCGACGCACTCTGGTGCAGTGAGCACAGGGCTAACGCTTGGGTCTGGCTGCGCGGCAGCGGCTGGCGCAAGCTCGACGATCGCAACCCCGATTCCTGCACGAATCTGCTCGCCATCGCCGCCGCCTGCAAGCGGAACGGCTGGTCGGTCTCGGTCCACGAAGAAGTCCGCGGCGGCAATCCCGTCATCACCGAGCTCTACGACTTTCCGACCGGCGTCGTTGGCCCGGTCTCGGAGACGAGCAACAACGTCTCGGAGTGCACGTTCGGCTGGACGTCGGCGTATGCGCAGCGTGGCACCCACATCACCGTTCGCATCCGTCTCGATTTCGACGCGGGTATCAGCGCGGCGACGCAGACGACGCTGCGCGACCGGTGGCGCACCGGGATCGAAAGCAAGTGGAGCAATCGCTTCGGCTGCTGCACGAGCCCGGGTTGCATCGGGCGATGCGCGCTGCACTTCCACGTCGAGTGGGTGACGACGGCCGAACATCATCGCGTGCGCGTCCGGCAGGGCCCGGGCCAGAGCAACATGACGCTCTGGGACACCAGCGACTCCGGGGACGTGGCGTCTCATGAATTCGGTCACATGCTCGGTCACCCCGACGAGTACTCGACCTCCGCGTGTCCGAACCGCAGCCCTGTGAACACCGGCACCGTGATGGACGACAACACCGAGGTCGTCCAGCGGTTGTGCACCCCGTTCTGCGATCGCCACGGACTCGGGACCTATCAGGTGTAAATCATGGCCGAACGATCACAGCCGTCACCCGGCGCCCGGCCGCCAGCCCCTCGCCCGCAGCCGACGGATTCCGGCGCGCCGCACATCAGCGTCAGGATCGATGGCGGGCCTCGCGGGGAGGAATATCGCTTTCACTTCGAGGCGGACGCCGGCGGCGCCGTGCTCCTGCAGTACAAGTCGGATCTCGCCGGCCGCCAGATCGAGCCCACGCGAGTGACACTCGCGCAGGGCGAGTTCAACCGCCTGATCCGCGGCGCCGACATCGGACGGCTCAAGTCCGCGAGCCGCGCGGCGCCTGTGCGCATCCCGCCGTGCAGCCTTGTCGGCGTGCTCGAGGTGTTCGATGGCCGAGAGCGCGTCAGGGTCACGTTCATGGCGGATCGCGAACAGGCGCGCGAGGCGGGCTATCGAATGCCCACCGCGGTCTCGCGGGTCACCGAGCGAATCTACACGTTGGCCGCCCGGCGGCTTGGCCTGAACGGTGCCGACGCCATCCGGGCGTCAGGCGCGTGACCCGCTGCGGGTCGGGCATCAGTACGTCGGACAGAACAAGAGAGGAGCGTTGACAATGCCGTGGCTTAACAACAAGAAAGTGCAGGCGCTCTGGGTGCACGAGACGAAGGCGAACTCGTGGGCCTGGATTGACGGCGCCTGGCGCAAGTTCAACGACGCCAACACGGACGCGTGCACCAACTTCTCCATCCTCGGCGCGCACGCGAAAGACGGCAACCGCGACGTGAACGTCTTCGTGGACGGCGATCGCGTCAAAGAGATGTACGTCTGGTAGGAGGACGTTCCATGGCGCGAAAGATCCCACCGTCAGCGGCGCGGCCCGCGCCGTTCACGCCCGAACAGGTGGCGGCGCTGGTGGCCGGGGAGGCGAATACGGCCGAGGTCGGCAAGCTCCTGGCCGCGCATCGCCAGCCGCGGCTGCCATCGCCTGCCACGACCAGGCGGCCGAAGACCGGGACATCACCGATCCCGTTGTCTGCCGCCGACCTTCGTGAGCTTGCGACGGGCCGCGTGCCCGAGGCCGTCCAGGCACGTCTTGCCAGCCGGCCTCCGACCACTCGGGCCCGTACGGCGTCGCGTCGCACGTCCGGCGCGCGCCCGATGCGTCGGCTGAGATGAGGCGGGCTCCCGGCGAGCACCGCGAGTGAGCCTCCGGCCTCGCAACCTGAAATCCGGTAGCGGTCTCGTGGAACCGCTCTACCGGACAGTCCCTTCCACGCGGGCTCGCGCCACATGTCGTCGGCACCATCCCAACCATCATCGACGTTGATTGAGTTTGTGACGTGGAGGCCCCGCGACGATCGGCGCACGGTCGGCGCGCGCCCGAGCAGGTCGCGCGCTTCGTCGAAAAACGACCCTCTCGCTTCCGTCAGTTCGTCGTGTCGCTCCAATCGGTGCCGCAGCTCGTCTGTAGATGGCTCGAGTCGAAGGATCCGATGGCTCAATGATCGCTGCGCGTCGCGCAGTGTCGTGCGGCTCGTCCCAGAATGCAGCGATCCGGCTCCCGCCACGAAGTACGGCAGAATTGGACACTCCAAAAAGCTCCGAACTGAAGTCGTGGACACGAGCCCACACCGGCGGCAAGACGGCAAGCTTCGCAACTCGCGCCCGCCCGTGTGAGAAAGAGGCGCGTTGGATCGACGCCGCGCACGGTGCGGCCGCGACGGCCGGAGTGGGGCATAGGGGCCACACGAGGCCCCGAGCCGGGTTCGGGGCAGAGCCCCGAAGGAGAGAGGGAGATGCCAGCGCCCGGTGCCAGGTCGAACGGCGGACGCCGCTTCCCGGCGCATGCGTTATCACTTCGCGCACTCGGCTTGTCACCGACCGCGCGATACGCGATCGCCATCGGATCCGCGCTCTTGGCCGTGCTCCTGCGCGTCGTCCTCGATCCCCTCTGGGGTCTGCGGTTCACGTTCACGCTGTTGTTTCCCGCGATCGTCGTCAGTGCCTGGTTGGGTGGCTTCGGTCCGGGCATCGTTGCGACGGTGCTCTGTGCCGTCGCCGCGGCCTATCTGTGGGTCGTGCCGCCGGATTCTTGGGCCATGACCGATACGAGCGAGCTCTTGGGTGTGCTCGTCTTCGTGGCGGTCGGCGCCGCGTTCAGCGCCATCAGCGAAGCCTGGCGGCGCACAACGGCGGAGCTCCGTCAGTCCGAAGACCGGCTGCGCGTGACACTGAACAGTATCGGCGACGGCGTGATCACGACCGACGCTGAAGGGCGTGTCACCGGCTTGAATCCGGTCGCCGAGGCGTTGACCGGCTGGTCGACCACCGAGTGCGTCGGCCGTCCGCTCGAAGAGGTACTCGTCATCATCAACGAAACGACTCGACAGCCGGTCGAGAACCCCGTCCTCCGGGTTCTCCGCGACGGAGCGGTCGCCGGACTGGCGAACCACACCGTGCTCGTGGCCAAAGATGGTCGCGAGATTCCGATCGACGACAGCGCAGCACCGATCGTTGCGGATTCGGCGATCGTCGGCGTCGTATTGATTTTCCGGAACGTTGCGGAGCGACGAGGCGGCGAGCGCCAGCGGGAGGAATTGCTCGAGCGCGAGCGCACGGCCCACCTCGAAGCCGAAACCGCGATGCAGAAGCTCCGTGTGGCGCTCGAAGCTGGCCACATGGGCACGTGGGAGTACGTCATCCGCACGGGTGAGGTGAAGTGGTCGCCCGGTCTCGAAGCCATTCATGGCTATATGCCCGGCGCGTTCCCGGGCACGTTCGAGGCGTTTCGGAACGAGATTCATCCTGACGATCGGGAGCGCGTGCTTGATGCCATCGGCAAGGCCGCCGCAGAACGGCACGAGCACCACGTCGTATACCGGATCATTCGCGCCGATGGTGCCGTGCGATGGGTCGAGGGTCGCGGCCAGTTGTTCCTCGATGAGTCGACACAGCCCGATCGGATGCTCGGCGTCTGCACCGACATCACGGAGCGCAGGCGGGCGGACGAACGATTCCGGTTGGCGGTCGAAGCAGCGCCAGCCGCGATGCTGATGGTTGATTCGCACGGCACCATCGTGCTGGCGAATGCGCTGAGTGAGCACGTCCTCGGGTACCGCCGGGACGAACTCCTGGGGCAGTCGATCGACCGGTTCGTCCCGGCTTCCGCCCGCGACCAGCACGCGACGCACCGAGCGGCCTTCTTTTCGGATCCACGGCCCCGTCCGATGGGTATCGGTCGCGATCTCTTCGCAGTCCGAAAGGATGGCACTGAAATCCCGGTCGAGGTGGGACTCAGTCCCATCGAGACAGCCGACGGCCGCTTTGTGCTCGCGGCGGTGACCGATATCTCCGATCGGAAGCACGCCGAACAGTCGCTGCGGACCCGCACGGCGGAGTTGGAGCAGGTGCTCGATGTCATTCCGGCGGCGGTCTGGATTGCCAGGGATCCTGACTGCCACGAAGTCTTCGGGAACAAGTACGCGGCAGCGCTCTTCGGCGTCACGCCGGTCACGGATCTGTCGCAGGGACCAGCTCGCCAGAGCGAAGCGCCCGCGGTCCGGTATTTTCGCGCCGGTCGGGAGCTCGCCCCGAGTGAACAACCCATGCCACGTGCGGTCGCGAGCGGTCGTCCGCAGCTGAACGAAGAACTGGAAGTGGAGTTGCCGAACGGTAAACGGGTGACGCTGCTTGGCAGCGCCGCCCCACTCACCGACGAGCACGGACGTACCCGCGGTGTCGTGAGCGCGTTCAGCGATATCACCGAACGCAAGGCAATTGAGCAACAACGTGCGGAGCTCCACGCGCGTGAGCACGCCGCCCGCCTCGACCTGGAGCGCGCCAGCCGCCTGAAGGACGAGTTCCTGGCAGTGCTGTCGCACGAGTTGCGAACGCCGCTAAACGCCATTCTCGGATACGCGAATCTCCTGAAGATGGGCGCGCTCGACCCTGACCGCGCACGGCATGCCGTGACGGCCATCCACAGAAACGCACAGGCACAGGCGAGGCTCATTGGGGCCCTGTTGGACCTGTCCCGCGTGATGGCGGGAAAACTCGAACTGGATCTGGATGACCTCGATGTGTCGCGCGTGCTGGAGGCCGCCGTCGATACGATTCGTCCCGAAGCCGATGACAAGGGCATCCGTGTCGAGATTGAGAAGCCAACGCTGGCCACCGTGATTCGCGGGGATGCCAGCCGCCTCCAGCAGGTGTTCTGGAACCTGCTGACGAATGCCGTCAAGTTCACCCCGCGCGGGGGGCGCATTGGGGTCGTGATCGGCGTGGAAGACGGGCATGCGCTCGTGCGGGTCACGGATACCGGTCAGGGCATCCGTCCCGACCTGCTCCCGCATGTGTTCGATCGGTTCCGCCAAGGCGACACATCGCTGAGGGGGGCCATGGCAGGTCTGGGTCTCGGTCTTGCGGTCGCGCGCGAGTTGGTGGAAGCGCACCACGGCCGAGTCGCTGCGTACAGTGCCGGTGAAGGTCTCGGAAGCACGTTTACCGTGGAGCTGCCGCAGTCTGGCACACCCGAGACCCGCGGACGGATGGTATCGCAGCCGGCGTCGTCCGATGACGGAACACGATTGTCCCTCGATGTTCTCGTCGTGGATGATGAGGGCGACGTCCGCGACCTGCTGGCCTTTACGCTGGAGTCACGCGGCGCCCAGGTGCAGACCGTCTCGTCCGCGCGCGAGGCGCTCGACTCGATCGCGAGGCGTCGACCGGACGTCCTGCTGGCTGACCTTCGAATGCCAGACGAAGACGGCTACGCGCTGATTCGCGCTTTGCGCGGTCGAGAACGCGAACACCGTCTGCCGCGGATAGCCGCGATTGCCGTCACCGCCTATGCCGCATCGAGTGATCGCGAGCGCGCGCTGGCGGCAGGGTTCGATGCGCACGTCACCAAGCCTGTCGATGCCGAGGAACTCGTGCGCGCCATCGCACGCGTGGTCAAGGTGGCAGGCCGGTCACTCCACTCATCATGACCGGGAGCGGCCCGGTCTCTCGTGCGGCGGAGCTGGATGACATGGAGAGGCGAGCCGCTTGAAGGCCAGCCTCGAGGGTGGCTCAGCGGGAGGTGTCGTATGAGGCGTCACGTGATGTTCGCGGCGTGGCTGTGCGCCCTGTCTGGTTGGTCGTGCGACCGCTCGCCTGATTCCGCCCTCGCGCCGGGTACCGCTGCCGACGTGCTGGCCGCGCGGCGGATCGTTGTCGTCGAGGGCGGACAGATCGCCGGTCTCCCACCCTCATCTGGCGATCCGGTGTGGGTCTACAAGGGCATTCCGTATGCGGCACCGCCCATCGGCGATGGGCGCTGGCGCCCGCCGCAATCGGTCATTCCATGGACAGGCGTCAGGGAGGCGACCAGCGCCGCGCCCGCGTGCCTCCAAGCCAAGCGTCCCGAAGGGAGCTTCTACGGGCAGATCGTGGACGAGATGGCGGAAGACTGCCTGTATCTGAACATCTGGACGGCTGCCGACGCCAGCGCGCGTGCGCCGGTCATGGTCTGGATCCACGGCGGCGGGCTCACCAGCGGACACGGCATGGAGGCGACCTACGACGGCGCCGCGCTCGCGCGACGAGGCGTCGTGCTCGTCACGATCAACTATCGGCTCGGCCCGTTCGGCTACCTGTCGCATCCGCTGCTCGCCGCTCAGTCGGCACACAAGGCCTCGGGCAACTACGGCATCCTCGATCAGATTGCCGCGTTGCAGTGGGTGCAGCGCAACATCGCCTCCTTCGGTGGCAGTCCGGATCGCGTCACGATTTTCGGTGAGTCGGCGGGATCCTGGAGCGTCCATCACCTGGTGGCCTCGCCGCTCGCCAAAGGGCTGTTTCAGGGCGCAATCGGACAAAGCGGGGGTGGCTTTGGCGCCTTTGGCGGGCCGTACCCGCAATCGCAGACCGAGACCGAGGGCGAACAGTTCATCAAGGCGCTCCTGGGCGGCACTGCGCCGACCCTTGCCGCAATGCGGGCGAAGAGCGGGGAAGAGATCCTGGCCGTGCCGCGTCCTCCGGGCAGCCGTTTCTCACCCACCATCGATGGATGGGTGCTCCCCGCGTCGCTGCACGAGATTTTCGCAGACGGTCGCCAGAATCCCGTTCCCGTCATTGTGGGATCCACGGCGGACGAGTTCGCGTCCCTGAGTGGCCTTGGCGGCGGTCCCGGGTCGCCGGACGAGTTCCGAGCCAGTGCACACAAGACATACGGTGGACTGGCGAGACGCTTTCTCTCGATCTACCCGGCGACCAGCACGGACGAGGCCATGAAGAGTCATGTGGCGGCGCTGACCGACCTCCACTTCGGATGGGAGATGCGCAAGTGGGCGCGGATGGCTGCGGCCAAGGGCCTCCCGGTGTATGCGTACTACTTCAGCCGTGTCGCCCCCGGCCCTGATGCTGAGCGATTGGGGGCCTTCCACGCCGGCGAAATCGTTTACGTGTTCGGCAACCTCGGGAAGAGCCCGTTCCCGTACGCGAACCGCGCCTACGACGAGACCGATCGCCGACTCTCCACGCAGATGGCGTCCTACTGGGTGAACTTTGCGAAGACCGGCAACCCCAATGGCGACGGGCTACCGGTGTGGCCGGCCTACACTCGAGAGCGAGACGAAGTGCTGGAGTTGGGTGACACCGTTCGCGCGATCCGTGCGGTCCGTGCTGAACGGCTCGACTTCATGGACCGATACGACGAGCTTCGCCGCCAAGCGAGTCCAGGCGCTCGTTCAATCCGCGCCCACTGACCAAGGTGTGTGCTTCTTCGTCGAGGCCGTCAAGAGCGATGTGCGGTTCGTTTCAGCCGGGCGGGTGCCCAGGTGTCGCTGGAATCATCTACGGTGGGTCAATCCCCAGACAGCACCTCATCCACGAGACGCATCATGCGCCGGTGCCAGGGGCCTAACGCCTTTTCGCGTGTCTCTCGCAGGACGGCGAGCCTGGCATCGACCGTGCGCGTCGTGCCGTCGAGAGGATCGCGCTCTTGTCCGTTGAAGAGGTCGTCGAGTTCGATGCACTGATGACACACGCCCTGCTTGCTGACCAGGGCGCAGGTGTGCGCGTATCGTTCCTCCATCCTGCGGCGGGCCTGCTGGACCCAGTTCTTCACCTGGATCGCCGACGCGTCGAGCGCCTCGGCCGTTTCGGCCGTCGAGAAGCCGTATACCTCTCTGAGCAGCAGCGCGGCTGCGTGTAGGGGCGGGAGATTGCGCAACGTGCAGGCGAAACACACGGCCAGGTGCTCGCGCGCGATCGCCGCGAGCTCCGGTGAACCGCGCATCTGGCGGGACTCCGCAATGAATGCCGGGTCGGCCACGGCGCGCTCGCGCGCGTCCACGAGCACGAGCTCCTTCCACGTGCTGTGCCGGCGCAGATGGTCGATGGCGAGGTTGGTCACGACTCGGAAGAGCCATGCCCGGACCCGCCCCTCGTCGGGCGGCAACTGTTCGTCCTGTACGAGGCGAAGCGCCGCCTCTTGCACGAGCTCTTCGGCGACTGCCGGACGTACGACCAGCCGGGTCGCGTAGGTGACGAGCTCTCGGCGATGCCTCTCGTAGACCTCGGCGCGCGTCTCGGTCTGCAGCATGATTGGCTTCGTGTTTGGCGCGTTCATCTTGGCACGATGGCCCCCGCGCACGGGCGAGGGTCCCTCACCGGACACCGACGGTCCCGCCGCGAGGACCGCGGGCGCCTGCGAGCCCCTCGCGACCCGCTGTCGAACGAACGAGGGCCATGACGGCCCTTGCAAAGGCCGCGGGATCCTCCTCGGGCAGGAAATGCCCGCAGCCCGGAAGGCGTACGAGTGCCGCACCGGGAATGCGTGAGGCCGTGCGCTCACCGATCGCGATGGGAAAGAACGGATCGCCGTCGCCCCAGATCACCGCGCACGGAACCTGAACCGTGGGCAGGGTGGCCTGTACCGGGGCGTAGAGTTGGGACAAGTGCCGCAGACTGGATTGGAAGACGCGCCGCGTCCACGTGATGCCTTGCGGAAAGTGCAGCAGCCCGCGGTACTGGGCGAAGCAAAAGACGTCTTTTCGTGTGACAGCTGCGAACCACATCATCGCGAGCCCCGCCCGACTAAACAGGACGCGCGCGAAGAGATCGCCAACCCATCGCATTCGAACCACCCGAAGCGGGACCGGAATCGGCGTGTCGGTGAAGACGTTCGCGGCCGCCAGCGTGAGGGAGGACACGAGTTCTGGAGCCTGCCGATACACCAGCACCGCGACGGGGCCTCCGAAGTCGAATCCGACCAGATGGACCGGTGCGCATCCGAGTTGCCGGATCAACTGCACCACCATATCGGCCTGGCCTGAGGCGTGGAACTCGCCGGAGGGTTCGCTCGACTCACCGAAACCCAACAGATCAGGCGCAATGACTCGACAGTCCGCCGCAAGGTACCGGGCGGCGTTCCGCCACATCCCGCGCCAGCCCGGGATCCCATGGAGGAGCAGGATTGGCGGGCCGGTCGCCGCGAAGTCGTCCACCGCGACAACCTGCTTTCCAAGGGCTACGCGGTAGGTCTTGAGATCTCCCCTGGGGGAAGTCGCGGGAGCGTCGGGTCGAACGTGTGGTGTCAGCAACGACATCGGTGCCATCCTCGCCTGCCTCCATCTATAACGGGTGAGCCCCGCGAATCGGATGAGACCACCGGAAGCGGCACTGCGAGGCGTCAAGGTTCGTGACAGGCTTTCCGTGCGCTATCGTCAGCGTATGGTCTCGCCAGAGCCATTCCTCACCGTGCGAGCCGTGCAGTTGGGTCCGAGCCGGTCGCATCGCCACCGGAACCGACTGGGCGCCGCTCGAGGTGCGCTTCGCGCACACCGAGCCCGACCGCGTGCGCGAGCACGCGCGGTTCTTCCGCGCGTCCATGCGCTTTCGCGCGGCGGACCGTCGCGGCGTGCGAAAGCGTGTGCGCGATGTCTTCAGGCGGATGACAACGAAGGGCACCGCACGTGAAGGGCGGCCTCCAGTGTGCTCCCGGTAAACAGGGCCGAACCGCGGGTCAAACCAGAGCTTCGCCGCAAGCTGCACGACACGCGGATCGAGCGCCGTCGTGATCGTTCCGAAGCGGGCCGGTCCGAGCTCGGCTGCCGGGGCACCGAAATGTGCCGTGTTCAGCAGGTTGAACACCTCCAGGCGAAGCTCGATCGCTCGCTCTTCACCGATGCCCACGCGACGCATCACCGCGAGGGCGACGTCCTTGTACGTCGGACCCCGGACGGGACTGCGCGAGGCGGACCCGATGGTGAACTGATTGGCCGTGGCCGTGTTGAACCAGCGACCGGGTGTCCGCTCGTCAGCGGGCAATGTCGGATCGCCGACGAGATTCGGGCGCTGCGTCGTGAAGCCGGCATAGCCGAGCGAGTTCGCGGGACGCGGGTGGGCATCTCGTGACACACCGTCATCCGCGACGGCTTTCCCGTCGCAGCTCGCGCAGCATCCCACTCGAATCGCCTAGGCGGTTATCGAAGATTCTCCGGGCCACATCAAGAAGGGCACCGACCAGCGGGTCGCGTAGCGTATATCGAACAGACAATCCTTCTTTCTGCGTCGATACGATGCCCTGATGACGGAGCACGGCCAATTGCTGCGAAACGATCGGTTGGTCCAGCGCGAGTTGCTCCTGGAGCTCCTGTACCGTGCGCCCCCCTCGCACGAGGATTTCCAGCATTCGAATCCTCGTGGGATGAGCGAGTGCACGGAAGAACTGCGCCTTGAACATCTGCAGCTCGCCGGCAGCACCTGGCTCGCTCCGGATCTCCCGCTTCTGCGGCATTAGTAAAGCACAATATACTAATATTAATATATAATCAAGCAGAGCGATGCGTCACAACGTCACTTCACCTGACCATCCCCTGGTGCGAACAATCGATCGTCTTGCACACTTGTTACCGGCGCAGGGCCCCATCAGTATCTTCATTCACCACAACACCCTCCACGCGTTCGAGCACCTGGCCTTCGAAGACGCCGTCGAACATGCGGCGATGCGGCTGACGCGGGAGCCGTACCTGGCCGAGTCACGGTATCGCGACAAACTGGCATCGGGCCGCATTCGGCCGAGGGATGTCGAAGCATTGCTCGTCGAGCAATTGGGCACGAGCGCGGCGGAAAGCGTTGCGGACCTGGGGCCGCGGCTCGATCTCTGGCGCGCGGTGGTGCTCCACGGCATTCCGGCCGCCGCGGGACCCGAGCTCTCGTGGCTTCTCGAAGAGACTGACGCATTAGCGCGATTCCGCGCCGATCTCCCAGCGAGCGCGCGATCAGCGGCAAACGCCGTCCGCGAGATGACCGACCGCACGGACGACGAACGCCAGGCGGTGCGCCGGTTGTGGAACGCGTGCCTCGAGGCCGTGCGGCGAGCCGACGGCCCGCCCGTTCCAGCGCCCAAGACGCCGGTTCGGCATCGCGACTGGCTGCTCGCGGTGCACGGCATCGACACGGACGCGTGGGTCCACCCGCCGCTCATTCGATTCCTGGCGGGATATCTCGATCAGGGCCTGGCGCATTGGTCCATGCCCGGGCGCGACCTCGGGATTCACGGCTGCTTTCTCGAAATCTATCGCTCGTCCCTGGCCGCGTACTGCGGCCGCTGGGCGCGAACGCTCCCTGCTCTTGTCGCCGCCGACGACACGGCTCAACGGAACGCGGCCGACTCGATCGCACATTCTCTTGCCCAGCTCGGTGTCGCTGACGACGAGTGCGAGGACTATCTCAGCGGCGAATTACTGACGCTCCGAGGATGGGCCGGCATCGTGCGGCAAATCGAGGAGCGGCCCGACCGCGTCCCTGCACGTGATCTCACGGTGACGCTGCGCGGCTACCTCGCCGTCCGCCTGCTGTTCGAACGGGCCGCACTCCACGAAGCCGCGCAACAACTCTCGTTCGGTGGACCGTTGTCAGCGCTGCGAGATTGGCTGCGGAATCAGCTTCCCGTTGGCTCGCCTCCGACGCCGATCGAGCGGGCGTGGCCGCTGTTCCACGTTGCACAGCTCTGCGGCCTCGATCCGTCGCTCGTGGAGCAGTGGACGCCACGACACGTCTGCGAGCTCGAATCCGAGCTGCGGCGGATCGACGGCGTGCGCTGCCGCCGCATCCTCCACCAGGCATTCGAGCGGGCGATCCGCTATCGCCTCTACGACGCGCTCGTGCACCACGGAGCCCCATCGCCAGGAGGGCTGCCCGCATTTCAGGCGGTCTTCTGCATCGACGAGCGCGAGGAATCGTTCCGCCGCCATCTCGAGGAGGTTGAGCCGGCCTGCGAGACGCTGAGCACCGCCGGCTTCTTCAATGTGGCGATGTATCACGAGGCGGTGACCGACGCGCATCCGCGTCCCCTCTGTCCGGTGGTGATCCGTCCGGAGCACTACGTGGCTGAAATCGACGCCGGGGAGGATGGCTTGATGCGGCAGACGAGGCGGCTCCACCGGCGCGCCGCCGGCTTTCTCGGCTACAACGTGCACCTGGGAAGCCGGTTGCCAATGCAGGGCGCCGTGTTGATGACGGCATTCGGTTGGCTTGCGCTCGTGCCGCTCATCCTCCGCGTGATCTTTCCGTGGCTGTCATCGCGATGGCGGCGCATTCACCAGAAGCCGTTCAACGCCACTCGAACCCGGCTACAAGTCGACCGCACAAACGACCCGCCGCCCATCGGACGGTATTCCGGCTTCACCGTGCGCGAGATGGCAGACATCGTCCGTCGGGTCATTGAAGAACTCGGCGTTCAGGATCGACTCTCGCCGCTCGTCCTCGTCATCGGACACGGATCGGTCAGCCTCAACAATCCTCACGAATCGGCCCATGACTGTGGTGCGTGCGGTGGCGGCCGCGGTGGGCCTAATGCGCGCGCGTTCGCGCAGATGGCCAACGATCCGCGCTGACATCAAAGTCATGGCCGTCCCGCC
>Ga0194132_10000410_pt1 | contig 87944 bp, 69 predicted proteins | sample TA2KigOf80mmetaG_FD_148612 | JGI IMG/M metagenome (GOLD analysis project Ga0194132, IMG submission 148612) | Freshwater microbial communities from Lake Tanganyika, Tanzania - TA2015054 Kigoma Offshore 80m | ecosystem: Environmental > Aquatic > Freshwater > Lake | place: Tanzania: Lake... | reverse complement strand
TGACAGGATGGCTCGCGCGGGCTGCAGGGCCGCAGCGGCGGTGAAGAACCCCGCCGCCTCCTGGAAGAGCGATGTGGTGCTGTTCGCATCCAGTTGGGGCGTATTGGGCTGGATGGCATGGAAGGCGGTATCTCCGCCGTCATCAGCCAAAAGAACGGCACGCCGGCTGAGGATCCAATCGCGCGCGCCGGGCTGCGTGCCGTTGACGGTCCTGGTTCCGCCGCCGGCGGTCGTGGCCGTCAGGCGAAGGCTCGGTCCATCGTTCACGGCATCAGTCACCCACGGCGTGAGCACCTTGCTGTCGAGCATGAAGTAGTCAGGATCGAACGACGTTGGCGCGGCGAGCGCTTGCTCGACGCGGTCCGGCACCTGCACCGCATGGCCGTAGGTGATGCGGCTGAGCGCGCTCGATGGGACTGATCCCCCGAACAGGTTCACCGTTCCGACGAAATCCACCGTGTCCTGGGTGCCCTCGGCGAAGAACACCAACTGATCCAATCTCAGGAACGCGTCCGCCGGAAGGTCAGGGTTGAGCAACTCAAGCTGGGGGGTCCCGACACTGTCGTTGATGTCATTTTGCACGGCGACATTGCGGATCGCCATGTAGCCCTTGTCTGACATCCTGGCCAAGTCATCCCGAAGTCGTCGTTCGATCGCGCCAGCGTCCTGCAGGATCGATGCGTTGGCCTCGCCGACGCTGGAGACGCGCTGGGCGATGCCGAAAATGCGGGCCGTCGCGGCGATGATCACCAGCAGAACGATCACGGCAAGCAGCAGCTCGGTCAGGGTGAAGGCCTTGATGTGTTCGCTGCGCTGCGGCATCAGAGCTCCATCACCGTGATGTAGACGGGCGTGATCGATGTGCCGTTGGCGTCCTCGGTCGGCAGGTACCAGATCACCGGCAGCGTCCCTGGGTCGGCCAGCGGCAGTCCATTTGCACCCACTCCGAAGTAGACGGCGCTGGGCACCTTGGCGCTGATCGGACGGGCCAGCGTCACGGGACCGTCGGCACTCGTGCGCCGACCACCCACCACCCGATGGATGTCGTTCCATTGGTCGAGCCAAAGTTGGTTCGGTGCCTGCCAGGCATACAGATCATTGGTGGCGTTGAATCCCGCGGCCGGCGTTCCGGGATTCGTGCCGGGGATCGCCGCATTGTCCGCGCGCGTACCCACATTGCCGTCGACACCACCGGCCCGGGGAATGGCGGCAACCGAGAGTCCAATCGACCCGGTGGGCTGGGGGTTGACGAACGCGCCCAGCCGAGGCGTGGCCGGGTAACTCGCCAAGCCGCTGATCGTCGGGGCTTGCGCGACGCGGTACGGACCACCCTCCACACCCGCCGTGCCGACGCGGTACACGAACACGGCCACCAGGATCCGCCCCTCGAAGCGGCGGAACATGCAGTCCCAGACGAACTGTGGCCTCCGACGGGCTTGTGCGTTGGCCTCGTCCACCGACCGAGCGGGCGGCATCGCCGGCCACCAACGCTCGGCCTGCGTGATGATCGCGTACGGCTGGTGCGCGAGCAACTCGCCATTGTCTTCGATCGAGTCGCCGTCGTAGTCCGCGAAGATGAACAGAGGCGTGGTGGTGTCCAGATCCGGGTCCCACTTGCGGCGATTGACGGGAATGCCGTAGACACGATTGGCCCCGTTGCCCAGCCCATCCGTGCTGAACTCGCTGCCCACACGCGAGAGATTCAGGTTGTTGCCGGGCCCCGCGCCGAGTTCCACATTCAGGAGCAGGGTGCCGAAGACATCGATCGTGCCGGTGTCATCCTCGACGGTGCCATCGGTCCAACCCACGCCCGTGAGCTGCTGCTGGAAGTACATGGTCGGCCGCTTCCAGTGCCAGTCGCCTGGAATGGTGGACGGCGCCGTGCCGTCGAGGTCGTAGAGCCCGTACTCCTCGAAGGTGCCGAAGTCATCCTGCCCGACCTTGCTGCGGATCACGCCCATGGCGTGCTGCGCGACCACCGGCCCGAGCGCATCGTCGTTGGAGGCGCGCTGTTGCACGATGCCTACAGGGAACAGCGCACTGACGCTGATGATCCCGATGCCGAGGATGAACACGGCAAGCAGGACCTCGACCAGCGTGAAGGCGCGACGGCTCATTGATCCACCACCTTGGCCACGCCCGTCCAGCGATTGAAGCCGATGAAGTCCCCGAACTGCGGGACATAGGCATCGAAGAATGCGCGGTACTCGTTGGGCTCGCTCGTGGCGCCCGGAGCGGATTGCCAGTCCGTCGGATCGCCACGCTCCACGGCATCCTCGTAGTCGTACACGGCCAGCAAGGTGGTGTAGCCGAGCACCGGTTCCTCGTCAGGGCTGCGGAAGGTCACCCAGGTCGGCACATTGGTGATGCCACCGACCCCGGGGTCCGCCGTGTTGTCGCCGTCGGCATCGAACCAGGGCCCGACAAAGGTCGAGGTGTTGTCGGGGTTGCCGCCGAAACTTGTCTGCACGGATCCCGGGATGCGTGGGTTGCGTGTTCGAAGCGATCCGTCGGGTCCGAAGCAGACGCAGAACCCGCGACCCACCTCGCTGTTGGAGAACTCCGGTGTGACGGACCACTTGGGGACGAACGCGCTGATGTAGTCGCCGGGCGCCGCGATCTTGATGCCTCGCGCCAGTCGACGGGCCGGCACGCCAGCGACCGGCCGGTATTGCTCGCCAAACACATCGTAGGTCTGGGTATCGAGCGGCACCAGCCGCCCCGTGGCCTTGCCGATCACGACCTCGGTCACCTGCCCCTTCTGCGGATTGCCGGGCGAGATCACATTGCCCGAGGGACCGTAGATCGGCGGCTCCGCCAGGACCGGACGGAAGGTCACGATGACCGGAGCATTGTCCCGGATCGCGATCGCGCGCGCCGTGCCCAGCTGGGCGATGACGGCGTTGGTCGCCCCCGCAAGCCGCGCATCCTTGGCGATGCGCTGCACGCTCACGCTCGTGAGCACCGCCAGCACCGCAATGATGCCGATCACGACCAGCAACTCGGCCAGCGTGAACGCGCGCAAGGATGGGCGGTGTCGATGGGTCATTCGTAGCTCACGATGTTGTCCTGCGTCTGCTTCTTCGCCGCGGATCCCTCCGCGCCGTAGATGTCGCCGAACGAACCATCCGGCCCAGCACTGATGAAGCGGATGCGGCGATCACGGCACGATCCGAGGGTGCGCTCATCCGGCGTCTGCTCCGTGCCGTCGGCATCGGGAGCGCCGGTTGCAGGCGAATTCACGCCACGCAGATACAGCCCCTGCGAGAAGAACTGTGGCGCATTCGTGGTCGACAGTCCCGTGCCATTGCGCCACGGACGCCCCGGGAAGCAGACCCCGATGCGGAAGCCCCAGGCATCGAGGACCAACGGCACTCCCGAACTCGTCGCGCTCTGGCTCGGGTTCTGCATCTGGTTCGGATCTGTGGCGATCGCGGTGCTGGCCCAGGTGGCGGGCAGCGCTGGGTCACCGTTGCGCCACTTGCGAGAGTAGGTCTCCGGAATCTTCGACACGATGTCGCGCGTGCGCTCGTTCTCGCCAAAGCGCTGCATGAGCACGCAGGACACCCACAACCCTGTGAAGTTCTCCTCGTACACATCCCGTGCCGGCACGCCGGTCAAACCCGGCTCCGCCTTGGGGCCGTAGTTGATCGGCCGGCCAAGTGCCTGCTCCCATTCGGTGGTCGCCTGCTCGAGCAGGCGGATCACATTCTCCGTCTCGCGGCGCTCGCTGGCGGAAAGCACCGCACTGGAAGCCGCCAGCACCAGGGCCGCGAGCAACAGGATCACGCCCAGCACGATCACGACCTCGAGCAGGCTGAACGCCCGGACGCAAGAACGGCCGGCCCTGCGACCGAACGGCCGCAGTCGACTCCTCGATCCGATCAAGTGCTGCACAGCGATCATGGGCCCGCCTCCACGATGTTGTCCTTGTTGTAGCCCTGCGCATCCGCGCGCACGGTCGGATCCCACGACTTGTCGGGGCCGTAGGAGAGCAGCGCGAACTCGGCAGACTGCAACTCGCGACTCGTGCTCGTATCATTCGAACCATCGGCGACCCCATCGACGTCGGTCCCCTGTCCGAAACTCTGCGGTCTCAGGGCGAAGAAGTCTCCGCAGTTGAACCCCGTGGCGACGGTGGAGCAATCCGGCACGGTGTACGGCCGTCGGTAGTAGCGGATCGGGCGCCCCCAGTAATCGACGATGCACTTGGGCAGCGCGTCGAAGTTCGGCGCTTCGGTGGCTCGCACGATCGTCGGTTCGCCGGTCGAGGTGTTGTAGTCCGTAATGCCGCCCAGGAACACGGCATCCTTGAGTTCGAGGTACGGACCGAGTGGCTTGCCTGCAAACCGCTTGCTGTCATCAGGGTTGGGAGTCCCTTGAAGGTTGAACCCGTTGCGCGCACCGAAAGTCCCACTCGCTGTACCAGCGTTTGGCGTTGCGACCGCCCCCCACACTCCGTCACGCCCCGGATGACGGATGCCAAGACGCGGATCCTCACGCCAGCCCATCGGATCGTTCGCCTGAGGCACGGTGCCTGGAGGTGGCCGTGTGACCACCCCATACCCGTCCGCCGTTCGTGAACCGTAGCCGAGCAGAAACTCGGGCAGGCTCGTGAACGAGTTCCACGGTTGGATGGTCGCGTTGCTTGTCGGCGGCACGAGCAGGTCGCGGCAGAATCCCAGTTGCCCCGCCTGCTGCGATCCGTTGCCGCTGCCGCGTCCAAGCACCGGCGGGTAGTAGCCCACATCGGTCTTGAAGCTCACCAGCGCTCGATTGATCGACGACATCAGCGTCTTGGTCTGCGCAACCTGTGCGGCACGCGCTGCCTGCTGCAGGCCGACCAGCAACAGTCCCAGCAGCAGGATGATGATCGCCACCGTCACGAGCAACTCGATGATCGTGAAGGCGTGTACCTGGGGCGTGGATGCCGCGCGCACCATCATTTGCTGCCCCCGCTCGAGACGCTCTCGATCATGGCCACCAGCGGCAGGAAGAGCGCCAGCACGATCGTGCCGACGATGCCACCAAGGATGACCACCATGAACGGTTCCAGCAAGCTCAGAAGGCTCGCCACCGCAACATCGACCTCTTCGTCGTAGTTGTCGGCGATCTTCATGAGCATCAGGTCAAGGTCACCGGTCTCCTCGCCGACGTCGATCATGTTCACGACGATCGAGTCGCAGACCTTGCTCTCGCGCAGGGGGCCGGCGAAGCTCTCGCCTTCCTTGATCGAGTCGTGGACCTTGGTCAGGGCCTTCTCGTAGATGTAGTTGCCGCTGGTATCGCGGGTGATCAGGATCGCCTCGAGAATCGGCACGCCCGCAGCGACGAGCGTGCCCAGCGTCCTGGTGAATCGCGCGACCGCGGTCTTCTTGATCAAGGTCCCGATCACCGGCAACTTCGCCGCGATGATGTCGGTGCCGGCCCTGCCGAACTGCGTCTTCCTGAGCAACTTGAAGAACATGAAGATCAGCACGGGGCTGAACAGAATCCAGATGACGCCAGGCACCTGCTGTCCCGGTTCCTGCCCTGCCACCCACTTGCTCGCGTTGATCAGGAAGATCGTCAGTGCGGGGAGCGTGACCTCGAAGTCGTTGAAGATCTCCTGGAACTTCGGGATGACGAAGTACATGATCCCGGTCACGATCGCAACGGCGATCGAGATGACGACCGCCGGGTAGATCATGGCACCCTTGATGCGGCGCTTCAGGCGCTCACCCTTCTCCATGAACTCGGCCAAGCGCTGCAGGATGACATCGAGCACGCCGCCGACCTCGCCGGCAGCCACCATCTTGACATAGAGCCGGCTGAACACCTTCTGGTGCTTGCCCATCGCATTGGAGAGCGTCTCGCCGCTCATCACATCCTCGCACACATCCTCCAGCGTGCGCTTGAGCTTGCCGGGCTTCTGCTGCATCTCAAGGATCTGGAGGCTGCGCAGCAACGGCAGCCCGGCGTCCTGCAGGGTGCTGAGCTGGCGCGTGAAGAGCGTGAGGGTCTTGGTATTCACGCCCCCGATGGAGATGCTGAAGCCCCTCTTCTTCTTCTTCCCCGCCGCCTCGGTGGCCGTGGTCGGGCCGCCCTTGGTCTTCTGCTCACGGACGCTGGTTGGGAACATGCCCTGCTGACGCAGTTGCGCCAGCGCCTCATCGGAGTTCTTCGCCTCAAGCGTGCCCTTGGCCTGCTTGCCTTGGGTGGTCATGGCTTCATATGCAAAGGTCGGCATGCTCGGTCCTTTCATTCCCGGCCGCTGCGGGCCAGGGCAACTGTCACTGGTCGTCCATCGTTTCGCGGATGACTTCGTCGATCGTCGTCTGGCCTTCGTAGATGCCCAGCAGCCCGCTCTCGCGGAGCGTGCGCATGCCGCGCTTGCGACACTCGGCACGAAGCACCGCCGTGCTCGCCTGCTGCATGACCAACTCACGCAGGTCATCGTCCATGACCATGATCTCGTAGAGCGCCATGCGGCCCTTGTAGCCAGCCTTGCGGCAGGCATCGCAGCCGCGGCCCCGGTAGAAGTTGCGGCCTCCGAGGTCAGACAGGCGCATACCCAGTTCCATGGCGAGCGCATCGTTGGGGGAGAACTCCTCCTTGCACGACTGGCAGATGCGCCGCACCAGGCGCTGGGCGACGACGGCTTCGAGGGTGGCGGTGAGCAGGAAGCTCTCCACCCCGAGGTCGAGCAGACGAAGGATCGAGCTCGGCGCATCGTTGGTGTGCAGCGTGCTGAACACCAAGTGGCCGGTGAGGCTTGCCTGGATCGCGATCTGGGCCGTCTCGAGGTCGCGGATCTCGCCGACCAGGATCACATCGGGGTCCTGACGGAGAAAGCTGCGCAGCAGCCTGGCGAAGGTCAGCTCTTGGTCAAGGTTGACGCCGCACTGGATCAGGCCGTTGATGTCGTACTCGACCGGTTCCTCGGCGGTCAGGATCTTGATCGACGGATCGTTGATCGTCTGCAACGCTGCGTAGAGCGTGGTGGTCTTGCCGGAGCCGGTCGGCCCCGTGACAAGCACGATGCCGTTGGGCTTGTTGATGAGCACATCCATCTTCGCCCGGTCGTCATCGCGCAAACCGACGCGGTCGAGCGAGAGCTGCACATTGCCGCGGTCGAGCACGCGCATCACGACGCTCTCTCCGTGCACGGTGGGCAGCACGGCAACACGAAGGTCGATGGGGTTGCCATCGACATTCATCTCGACGCGACCGTCCTGCGGGAGGCGGCGCTCGGCGATGTTGAGATTGGCCAGCACCTTCACGCGCGACACGATCGCCATCGCGAGCTCCTTGGGCGGCGGGGTGAGTTCGTACAGCACGCCGTCGATGCGGTAACGCACCCGGAACTCGTCCTCGAAGGGCTCCATGTGGATGTCGCTGGCCTTGTCCTTGATGGCGTCCATCAGGTAGCCGTTGACCAGACCGATGATCGAGTTGTCATTGGCAGCGGCTTCGGCCGTCGATAGGTCGAGGCTCTCACCACGACCGACGGTGCGGGATACGACACCCTTGGAGGCCGCCTCGAGCAACACATCACGATTGCGCTCGGTGCTCGCGCGACCTGCGAAGTGCTCCTGGACGAGCTGGTCGACCTGATCGGCCGGGGCCACGACCCCCACGATGCGGATCCCCGCCAGGAGCGTGCGGGCCGTATCCAGCGCAGCGAAGTTGCTGGCACTCTTGATGGCCAAGGTCACGGTCTTGCGACCGCGTTGGTCGAGTTCGACCCCGATGGGGAGTACGCCGAGGTTCTTGACGGTCTCGGCTGGCAGTGCCGACAAGAGGTCGGATGTCGGTTCAAAGCCAGCCAGATCGACATAGTTCAGGCCAGCCTTGCCGGCCAGCGCCGCCTCGACATCGATCTTGGAAATCAGCCCCTGCTCCACCAGCACCTCGCCGAGCTTGCGCTTGGTACCGGCAGCGTTGTCCTTGGCTTGCTTGGCCAGCGCCAGATCGCGCTGAGCCATGGTGATCTTGCCAAGCTTGACCAGAATGCGGCCGATGTTGCGGCCTTTCAGTTCCTTCTCGGCATCGATCGAGGGAATGGTGACGGTCATGGGTGATCCTCGTCCAGCGCTAGAGATAAGTTACGCGATCCGATACCGGTAAATACCTGTCATACATCAAAAAGAGTAGTGACACCTTGGATCCGTCAGGACTCAGGCTCCAGCATGATCCATCCCTACGGTGCCATCCGCTCACCGAAACAACATGACAGCGCATTCAGGTGGAGTGCTCGGCATCGAGCTCTGCGCGGCCTACCGCCCCACCCGATTTATGGACCTTATCCGTCAGATCGCCGGGGTTGCGGCACTTCTCGATCATCTCCTCAGCATCGATCTTGCCCTCGGAGTAGAGCCTCCAGAGATGGTCATCGAGCAACTGCATCCCGAACTTCTTGCCGGTCTGGATGGCGCTGTCGATGCGGAAGGTCTTGTTCTCGCGGATCAGGTTCGAGATCGCGGGTGTGACCACCAAGAACTCATAGGCCGCCGCCCGGCCCGGCTTGTCGCACCGTGCGCAGAGCACCTGGCTGATGATGGCCAGAAGGCTCGTCGAGAGCTGCACACGAACCTGTTCCTGCTGGTTGGTCGGGAACGCATCGATGATGCGGTTGATGGTGCCGGCAGCGCCCGTGGTGTGCAGGGTGGCGAAGACCAAGTGGCCGGTTTCGGCCGCACGGATGGCGGCTTCCATCGTCTCGAGGTCGCGCATTTCACCGACGAGGATGCAGTCGGGGTCCTGCCGGAGCACGCGACGCAGAGCTTCGGCGAAGGACGGCGTGTCGTGCCCGACCTCGCGCTGGTTCACCACCGACTTCTTGTGGTAGTGGTAGTACTCGATCGGGTCCTCCATCGTGACGATGTGCCGCTCAAGTGTCTGATTGATGTAGTCGATCATCGTGGCAAGCGAAGTCGTCTTGCCGGAGCCGGTAGGACCAGTGATGATGAACAAGCCACGGGGGCGGCGCAGCAGATCCTGGACAAGCGGCGGAAGGCCGATCTGCTCGAACGTGAGCAATGTGTTGGGGATCAGGCGCAGGACAAGGCTGAGTGATCCGCGCTGACGGAAGATGCTTACACGGAAGCGGGCCTGGTCGCCGAAGGCGAAGCCGAAGTCGGTGGTCCCCCCCTCCTGCAGCTCCTGTTGGTTCCGCTCGGGGGTAATGGCCTTCATGAGCGCCACTGTGTCATCCGGCTCAAGCACCTTGGTCGCCAGATTGCGCAACCGTCCATGGAGGCGAAGGGTCGGTGGCCGGCCGATGCTGCAGTGGACATCGCTCGCACCCTGCCGGACGCAGGTGTCGAGGATTCGGTCGATCTGGATCGAGCTCGTGTTGCCGAGCCCGCCGCTCTTGGTGGTTTCGTCGCCGCCTGACATGACTGTTCTGCTCCTTCGTGTCTTGGTTCAGTGAGATCTGCCGCTGCGATGGCCTCACGCGTCGATGCCGTCGACCTGCGCCAGCTTCGCCACTTCTTCGGGGGTCGTGATGCCCTTGAGGATCTTCAGTCGTCCGTCGCCGACGAGCGTGCGCATGCCTCCACGGATGGCCGCCGCACGGATCTTGGAAATGCCCGAGCGCTGGAACGCAAGGTCGCGGATCTCCTGGTTCATCACCATCATCTCGAAGATCGCGCGGCGGCCCCTGTAGCCGCCAATGCACTCCATGCAGCCCCCTGGCCCCATGATCTGTCCCGAGTCAGCATCGGCCTGCGTCAGGCCCACGAGCTTCATGAACTTGGGATCGGGGTTGGAACTGGGCACCTTGCAACTGTGCAGGCACCGCACCAAGCGCTGGCCCAGCACGGCCTGGATCGAACTCGCCACAAGGAAGGGCTTCACGCCCATGTCGATGAGACGGGTCACCGAGCTCGGCGCATCGTTGGTGTGCAGCGTGCTGAACACGAGGTGGCCGGTCAGGGCGGCCTGGATCGCGATGTCGGCCACTTCACGGTCTCGGATTTCGCCAACCAGAATCACATTGGGTGCCTGGCGAAGCATGCTCTTCAGGATCGCGTTGAAGGTGAGCCCGATGTGCTCACGAACCTGGCACTGGTTGATCCCCTTGAACTGGTACTCGACGGGGTCCTCGGCGGTGATGATCTTGACGCCGGGCTTGTTGAGCGTCTGCAGCGCGGCGTAGAGCGTGGTCGTCTTTCCGGAACCGGTCGGGCCGGTCACGAGGAAGATCCCGTTGGGCCGGCGGATGATGCGGTTGAACTGGTCGAGGCTGTCCGACTCCAGGCCAAGCGTCGTCAGTGCCGTGTTTGCACTGTCGGGGCGGAGGATACGCAGCACGATGCTCTCGCCGTGCACCGCGGGGCAGCTCGACACACGGAAGTCGATCGCCGTACCGTCGACCACCATCTTGATACGGCCGTCCTGCGGGATGCGTCTCTCGGAGATGTTCACGCCGGCCATGAGCTTGACGCGGGCCAGGAGCGACCCCTGCATCGTCTTGGGCACATCGCCGATGATGATGCACTCGCCATCGACGCGATAGCGCACGATCACATTTTCCTTGCGGGGCTCGATGTGGATGTCGCTCGCGCGTCCCTGCACGGCCTGGATGATCAGGCGATCGACGAGCTTGACCACCCCCCGCTCGATCTTCACGTCCTTCTCGCCCTGGTCCATGCTGGCGCCGCGGTCCACGCTGGCGCCGCGGTCCATGCTGGAGTCGATCGACGGGGTCATCAGGGACTTTGGCCCCAAGGCCGCGGCCGCACCACCACCACCCTCGATGAGTGACTTGATCTGCGAGAGGCTGGCGATCGCGAACGGCTCGGCACCCACGCGGAACCGGAGCACATCGAACATTTCCAGGTCCAGCGGATCGTGGATGACCAGCCGCTTCTTCGTGCCGTCGTCGGCATAGCCGAGCACGAAGAACTTCATCATCACATCCTTCGGAATCGCCGTCATCGAGACCTTGTTGCGATCCTCGGGGCGGTCGAGATTCAGGTACTCCAACCCGAACTGCTTGCCGAGTGCCCTGGCGATGTGCTCCTCGCCGCAGATGGACAACTCGATCAGGGCCTCACCGATGCGCTTGTGGCTGCTCCTGGCGACCTCCGCTGCCTGCTCGGCCTGCTCCTTGGTGATGAGCTTGAGCTCAACCAGGATCTCACCGAGCTTCAGACGGGTCTTGCGTGCCAATGTGGTGTCCTCGTGGGTCCGGCGGAGTGCCGATGGTGGGCCTCCAATGCTATCGCCGCTCGTCGAGCGACGCGCCTCAAGACCCCATCCGCACCGGGAGATGAAGGTGTTCCGCCCCACGCATCATGCGGGGCTATATTCCTGCGTCCGCCAAGGAGGCACGCATGCACATGGGGATGGTCGGGCTCGGTCGGATGGGGTTGGGCATGGCGCGGCGACTTGGCCGCGATGGCCACAGGTGCATTGGCTTCGACCCCGTCGCGGCCGCCCGCACGGCGTATGAGGACGCGGGCGGCACGACCGTGTCAACGCTCAAGGATCTGGTTGCCGCCCTGCCCGCGCCTCGCGTCGTCTGGATCATGGTGCCCGCAGGCATCGTCGACCGTGTTGTGGCCGACCTCGCGCCCCTGCTCGCTCCCGGCGACACGATCGTCGAGGGTGGCAACTCGTGCTGGCAGGATGATCTGCGCCGCGCGGCGGAACTCGCCCCACGGGGGATCCACTGGGTCGACGCGGGCGTCAGCGGCGGCGTGTGGGGGCTTGAGCGTGGCTTCTGTCTCATGGTCGGCGGCCCCGACGAGGCCGTGGCGCGCCTCGAGCCCATCCTGCGATCCTTGGCTCCCGGACGCGGCAGCGTGCCCTCATCACCCGGTCGCGAGTCGCGCGGCGGCCGTGCTGAGGCTGGCTGGCTGCACTGCGGCCCCACCGGCGCCGGTCACTTCGTGAAGATGGTCCACAACGGCATCGAGTACGGACTCATGGCCGCGTATGCGGAAGGGTTCAGCCTGCTCCGTCAGGCCAACCGCGGCCTCGCGCCCACGGCAGCAAGCTCGGAGTCCACGCCGCTGCGCGACCCATCGCACTATCGATACGACTTCGACCTGGCTGACATCGCCGAGCTCTGGCGACGCGGCTCCGTCATTCCAAGTTGGTTGCTTGATCTGACCGCGCAGGCCATGGCCGGCGATCCCAACCTCGACTCCTTCGCCGGACGCGTGAGCGACAGCGGTGAAGGCCGATGGACGGTGCAGGCGGCAGTCGATCTGGGCGTGCCGGCGCATGTCCTCACGGCCGCGCTCTTCGAGCGCTTCTCAAGCCGCGGCGAGGCCCTCTTCGCCGACAAGGTCTGCAGCGCGATGCGCAAGGGCTTCGGCGGGCACCTCGAACGCAAGCAGCCCTGACCGATCGACGCCCTGACCCCCCCACGGCCGGACCAAGCCGCCCCATCCGTGGGCGGCTGAGCCGTCACGGCATCGGCGGCGGTGGCGGGACCGGCTCGAGTGCTCGTCGTGCGACGGCAGTGCGCGTGAGCTGTTCCGGCAGGCCTTGCAGGGCGGGATGAACCATGGCCAGGAAGCCGAGTGCCGGCGCAAACAGCACCACAAGCGCCAGGAAGCAGCGCAGGGTCCGCCGCGCCACCGAGGCACGCCATGGCGACCCCGGCTCCGTGCTGACGACCACACCACCCACCAGCCACTTGCCCGGCGATGCACCGAGGAACGACTCGATGATGGAAGCCTGTGCCCATCCCACGACCAGCATCAGGCTCGATGCGGCTGCCGCCGTGGAGTCAGCGGTCCACGATGGCATCGCCAGCAAGTCGCGCACCGAGGCGTGAAGCAGCAGCATGGAGACGACGGCACCAGGCACCAGATCGATGACGAGAGCCAGTACACGACGCACCAGGGGCAAGGGCTCCCAGCCGGCAGGCAGAACGCCGCCCGCATCGGGACCGGATCGAAGCAGGAATACAGCGAGGAGTGCCGCGACCGTGATCGCGCCCAGAAGCGGCAGGTGGAGCCAGAGCCCCGTGGTCCGCGCCTGCTCCTGCACGGGTTCCGATGCGGATGCCGAGGATCCATCCATGCCGAGGAGCGACATGAAGAGTTCCTCGCCGCGAAGGCTGAAGACCACGAATCGATCGCCGCGACCGGCGACGCACCACGGATCAGCGCTCGCGTGGAGTTCGTGGGCCACGATGGCTCCTGAAGGAGTGAGCGACACCAGTTCGCGGCGTCCCTCGCCCAGGTGCACGACCGTGGGGCGCGAGGCTCCCGGCACCACATGCACGGCGGCCGATGGAACGGGCCAACGCTGCGACATCCAAGCATCGCCCAGGCGCGTCCAGGTGCGCAGCGCATCACCCTCGATCACGGCCAGTGCGGCAGACGGCTGACCCTGCACCGGCCACGGCACGAACCACGACGACTCCGGCAGGTCGGTCGGAACATCGATTGGAACCCACGCTGTGGAGGTTGGGCGAACGAGCTCGATCCCCGACTGGGTCTGACGCGCGACCGCAGGCGATCCCGGGAGCGCAGCGATGCCACGCCACCCATCGGCAGCGACCTGTGGTTCGAGCTTCATCGAGCCAAGCGGCAGGTCGTAGTAGGTGCCTACCGCAAGGTTCCGCCGCACGGTCGAACTGGCCACGTCATAGACCGGTTCCCCCGGCCTGCCCTGCTCGGGGCCGAAGACGATCCACACCCGGTCGCCCGTCGCAACAAGGTCCACGACCGGACGCGCAAACTCGAACGCCTGACGCATGCCCAGCGGACCCATGTCCGCAGCGTGGTGCATGACCTTGGTGCCCCGCATGCCGCCAACACCCTGGGTCGGTACGACGACCCAAACATGATCACCGCTCGACGCCGCGCGGAGCATCCCCTCGCCGGTCGGGCTCTGTGCCTGCGCCGGAATGGCGAGCATGGCCAGCACAGCCACCATCAAGGCACGGCGCATCCAGCGGCGTGCGAGGCCGGGACCGATCACGGAACCACCTGAGGCTGCAGGGTGTCGCGGATCACGGCGAGCTCGAGCACCTTGCCCTTGCTGCCGGGCTCGAATGATGTCGGTTCGTAGAGGAACAGATCCGCCGTTGCGCCGTGTTCAGGCGAGCGAAGGGTGCAGTGCCCGCACAGCACATCGACTCCTCCGAGCGTGCGCCACTGCCCGGGGTCGAGTTCCGATGCGGCCACGACGCGATCGCCGACCAGAATGCGCGCACCCCGCGGGCGACCGAGGTGATCCCAGCCGATGGCTCGATCGGTCCAGGATGACCAGGCCAGCCCGCCCTCGATCCATGTTCGCTCCGGCTCCGCGGTCGGCAGCGACGCCACGCCAAGCAACCACGGCAGGTGCATCGGCAAGAGCGCCTGCGCCCAGCCCTCAGGCTCCTCCCCCAGCTTGATCACCCGCAACTGCGGCGGCTTCGGACGCAAGTCGATGACCCACGCCATGTCGCGGTCGCGGCCGGCCAGCGCCATGCGCTCGCCGAGCTTCTTCAAGAGAAGCGCCATCGACTCGGGGCGCTCGATCCACCACTGGGCATCCACGGATTCGAAGTGCTCGCCACCGGCATCGCGCCAACGAAGTTCGAGCGTTCCAGTCGCCGTGATCGCCGCGGTGCGCTCGACGCGAACAGCCTGCCTTGAGCGGAACTCCTCGATCGACATGGGTGCCTGCACCGGACGGGCCGTGCAGCAGCCGGTACCGAGGACCGCGATGGCGGCAAGCAGCGCGCCGGCGAACCTCATGCCTCGCTCCGCAGGACCTCACCGAGCTGGTCAGCCAGATCCTGCAGTTCCTCGTCGCGCAGGCCGGGATTGGCCACCGCGATCGGCTCAGTCGATTCATCCGCTCCGCGTGGCATGAAGAGCCAGCGCTCGCCGTCGGGACCTTGATCGATGCGCAGATGCCGGAGGGCCCGCTTGCGCAGCAGGATCAGCGCCAAGAGCCATCGATAGCGTGCGCGGCGCGGATCGGCGTCGTTCATGCGACGAACCATGTCCAGCAGCGTGTCATCGCTGATGAAGGCCTGGCGCTTCTGTCCGGGTTCGGGGGCGGTGGTCCGCCAGAACGCCAGGAGCCGATCGGGCCTGCGACCCTCGTCCCACGCCCGAACGCTCACATCAACACGCGCGAAGGGCGGCGCATCGGGAAGGTCCTGCTCCACCATGGCCGCCACGAATGGCGCTCCGGAGGCGATCGCCTCACCGGTGAGCGCACAGACACCGCCGAACCGGCCGAGCTCGAAGTCACTCCCTGACATGAGGGCTATCCTAGCCGCGCCGCCAGGTTCGATGCCCTGCTGCACACGCTGCGATCGACCAACCCATGGGTGCTCACCGTCGAGCTCTCGCTGGCGAGTCAGCCCGCACGCACGATCGCGCACCACAGTTTCTTGCCGCGCCGCACGAGCACAGCGCGCCCATGCATGAGCTCGCGCTCGGTGAGCACGGCCTCGGGCGATGCCTTGACGCCATTCACCATCACGCTGCCGGACTGGAGGAACTCACGCGCCTCGCGCTTGCTCGCCGCGAGCACCTTGCTGTCCGCGAGCGCATCGACCAGAGGAATGCCGACGGCAAGTCGATCGGCCGGGACCGCCCACGACGGCACCTCATCAGCCACATCGGCGACCTGGCCGGCATCGAGTTGCTGCACATCACCACTGAAGAGCGCCTTGGCGGTGGCCCGCGCGCGTGCGCACTCGTGCGCCCCGTGCAGGAGGGTGACGAGTTCGTCGGCAAGCGCTCGGTGCGCATCGCGGCCGCCGGGATTCGCAGCGTGTGCTGCCTCGAGCTCCGCGATGCGTTCCTTGGGCAGGAAGGTGAGCCATCGCAGCAACTTCACGACATCCGCATCCGCTTCATTCAGCAGGTACTGGTGCAGCCGGTAGGGCGAAGTGCGATCAGCCGACAGCCAGACGGCGCCCTGCTCGCTCTTGCCGAACTTCCCGCCATCCGCCTTGGTGAGCAACTGAGCGGTCACCCCGAACGATGCGGCGGGGGCATCGCCCTCGCGTCCGCCGCAGCGACGGATGAGATCGATGCCGCTCACGATGTTGCCGAACTGGTCGCTGCCACCGAGTTGCACCGTGCAGTGGTGCGTGCGATGGAGGTGCAGGAAGTCATAGGCCTGCAGGATCATGTAGCTGAACTCGGTGTAGCTGATCCCCTGCTCGCGGCCATTGAGGCGGCTCGCCACCGAATCACGCACGATCATCTGGTTCACGCTGAAGTGCTTGCCGACCTCGCGCAGCACCTCGATGTAGCCGAGGCGACCGAGCCACTCGCCGTTGTCGACGACGATGGCCGCGTTGGGACCTGAGAAGTCCAGCATGCGCTCGAAGATGCGGCGCTGCCCCGCGATGTTGGCCCTGACCTGCTCACGGTCGAGCAACTGGCGCTCGGCGCTCTTGCCGCTGGGATCGCCGATCAGTCCAGTGCCGCCGCCCATGACCACGATGGGTCGATGCCCAGCGCGCTGCCAGTGCGCGAGCAGCTTCATCGCGACGTAGTTCCCCAGCGTCAGGCTGTCGCTCGTGGGATCGAAGCCGCAGTAGGCGGTTCTCGCCCCGCCGGCCAAATGGGCCTCGATGCCTTCTCCTGCCGTCTGGGAGAGCATGCCGCGCCAACGCAGTTCATCGAGGAAGGACTGGGCCATGCCTCTATTGATAGAGGAACCTGGCCCGTCATGCGACCGTCATCGGCATTACCGGACAGGACCAGGCCGCCCATTGCAATCGAACCATCCGAGGGCCCACCGTCGCGGCTCGGGGCGGAATCCACCGTCACCGCCCTTGCCTTGCCGCGGGGGAGCCGCTAGCCTGCGCGACTCACAATTCAGTACCGCACGAACTACTGCGCACCCTTCGCTGCCCGGCGAAGGGCCCCGAGACCGGCGGAGGTCTGGCGTGGTGGGAGGTTCACACGATGGCAAAGAAAGTCACCAAGGTCTTCAAGATCATGGCCCCCGGCGGCAAGGCAACCCCTGCCCCGCCGCTCGGTCCCGTCCTTGGCGCCAACGGCGTCAACCCCGGCCAGTTCATCACCAAGTTCAACGATGCCACGCGCGAGTTCAACGGCCGCGTCGTCGGTTGCATCATCACGGTCTACTCGGACCGCACCTTCGATCTCGAGATCAAGTCGAGCCCTGCCAGCGAGCTGATCAAGGCCGAACTCAAGCTCGAGAAGGGTTCGGGCGAGCCGAACACCAAGAAGGTCGGCACGATCACGCAAGCCCAGCTTCGCAAGATCGCCGAAGGCAAGATGAAGGACATGAACGCCGCGACGGTCGAAGCCGCCATGCGGGTGATCGCAGGCAGCGCACGCTCGATGGGCGTGACGGTGGAGAACTGAACCCATGGCCAAGAAGGTCGTCATCGGACATTCGAAGCGCGTGCGCTTCAACAACGATCGCCTCGTTTCACAGGCGCTCGCCCCCAGCGATGCCGTCAAGGCGCTGCGCCAGTACAAGGCCCCCAAGTTCGACCAGACGGTGAATGTGGTGGTGCATCTGGGCATCGATACCAAGGCTGCCGACCAGGCGCTGCGCGGCTCGATCGCCTTCCCCAAGGGCGTCGGCAAGAGCGCGCGGGTCGTGTGCTTCTGCAACGCCGACAAGGTTGCCGCGGCCAAGGCCGCTGGTGCCATCGAAGCGGGCGCCGACGCACTCGTCAGCAAGATCGAGGGCGGTTGGATGGACTTCGACATCGCCGTGGCCAGCCCCGACATGATGCGCGTGGTCTCCAAGCTCGGCAAGGTGCTCGGGCCCAAGGGCCTCATGCCCAGCCCCAAGGCCGGCACGGTCTCCCCCGATGTCGTCAACGCCGTCAAGGAGTACGCAGCCGGCAAGACGGAGTACCGCAACGACGACGGTGGCAATGTCCACTGCATCATCGGCAAGATGAGCTTCAAGGACGAAGACCTCGCCGAGAACCTCAACCACTTCATCCAGGTGATCACCAAGGCCAAGCCCGCCTCGGCCAAGGGGACCTACATCCGCAAGTGCGTCATCGCAGCGTCGATGAGCCCTGGCATTCAGGTCGCCGTCTGAGCCCCGAAGGAGCACACCCATGAGCAAGACCATCAAGGACATGATCGTCCGCGAGTACAAGAAGCGCTTCACGGGCGTCGAAGGCGCCGTGCTCGTCGAGTTGCGCGGCATGGCCGGCACCGACAACACTGGCCTTCGCCTGAAGCTGCACGCCAAGCAGGTGCGCATCACCGTCGTGAAGAATTCGCTCGCCCGCAAGGCATTCGAGGGCACCTCGCTCGAGGTGCTCACGCCCGGCCTCAGCGGACCGACCGCGGTCGTCTACGGCGGCGAGTCGGTCGTGGGCATCGCCCGCGACCTCGTCAAGATCGCCAAGGACCAAGAGGCGCTCGTCCTCAAGGGTGCCTGCATCGATGGCACCTGGTTCGGCGGCGACGCCGGCGTCAAGCGCCTCAGCGAGTTCCCGACCAAGGACGAGGCGCAGGCCAAGGTCGTCACCCTCATCCTGTCCCCCGCACGCAAGCTCATGGGTGCCGTCACGGGCCCGAGTGGCCGCGTGATGGGCATCGTCAAGGAGATCGAGTCGCGCCTCGAGAAGGGCGAGACCATCGCAGCCAAGGCCGGCTGATCCACACAGACCACATCAACCGCTGACCACTGGCCCCTCGGGGTTAAAAGCGCGGCGTTCGCGCTCCTCTGGAAGGCACGATTTGGAGAGTTCACATGTCCGAGACCAAGACCTTTGAAGCGAAGATCACGCAGCTGGGCGACTCGATTGCCTCCCTCACCCTGAAGGAAGCCGTCGACCTGGCTGATTACATGAAGGACAAGTACGGCATCGAGCCCGCCGCCGGCGGCGCGGTCGTGATGGCTGGCGGTGGTGGCGAAGCCGCCCCTGCTGCCGCTGCGCAGACCGAGTTCGATGTCGTCCTTGAAGGCTGCCCGGCCGACAAGAAGATCGGCGTCATCAAGGCCGTGCGTGAAGCGACCGGCCTGGGTCTCGCCGAAGCCAAGGCCCTCGTTGATGGCGCCCCCAAGGCCATCAAGGAGAAGGTCGAGAAGGCCGAAGCCGACAAGGTCAAGGCTGCCCTCGAGGCCGCCGGCGCCAAGGTCGCTCTCAAGTGACCCTTCGCTGGCCCCCCGGCCAGCATGCCTTCGGCTGGCCCCCCGGCCAGCTTGCCAACCCTGCAGTCGAGCCAGGCGCCCCGGATCCCGGGGCGCCTGTGCCGTGGTGGGGTCCTCGCCGGCCCGGTCCAGGCCGCCCCGCCCCCCCCCCCCCCCCCCCCCCCCCCGAGTTGCAAAAGTGACGGCAATCCCCCTATACTCCGGGACTTGGCGTTGGGTACCCAAAGCACGATGAGGCCGATGCGGGCAGGTTGCGTAGCCAACCGTGTCCCGCTCGTTGTTCTCGAGGTGCCGGCCCGGCGTCGCGCGCACCCCAACGAGTGAACGACAACATGGCGAACAAGAACGTGCGTGACTTTTCCAAGCGCGGCGATGCCGTCGCGGTCCCTGCCCTCGATCGCGTCCAGCGCAATGCGTACGAGCGCTTCCTGCAACTGGGCAAGGAACCGGCCGCCCGTGATGCGCTCGTGGGCCTCGAGAGCCTGCTGCGCGAAGTCTTCCCCATCGCGAGTTACGACGACGCGATGAAGATCGAGTACATCCATTACTACTTCGGTGAACCCCAGCACACCGAAGACGAGTGCCGCGAGCTCCGCCTCACCTACGGCATGCCGCTTCGCGTGAAGCTCCGCATGACCCGCGAGGGCAGCACGGAGGTCATCGAAGAGGACATCTACCTCGGCGACATCCCGATCATGCTCCGCGGCGGTGAGTTCATCGTGAACGGTGCCGAACGCGTCATCGTGTCGCAGCTGCACCGCTCGCCCGGCGTCGACTTCTCGATCGCCAGCTCGATCGGCGACCGCCCGCTGCACTCGGCGCGCATCATCCCCGAACGCGGCTCGTGGCTCGAGCTCGAAGTGAACAAGAAGGATGTTCTGGCGATGCGCATCGACCAGAGCACCAAGCTCGCCGCGACGACCTTCCTGCGCGCGCTTGACGAGCGCTTCGGCTCCACCGAGACCATCCTCAAGGCCTTCTACGAGGTCGAGGATGTGCGCGTCGAGAAGATCAAGCCCGAGTTCTATTCGGCTGAACTCATCGTCGACAGCGATACCGGCGAGGAACTCTGCAAGGTCGGCGTGCCGTTCGGCGAGAAGACCGCGGAAGTCCTGCGCCAGAGTGCCAAGGTCCTCAAGTCGGTGCGCTGCATCGTCAACCCGGGCGATCCGCTCATCCTGAACACGCTGGCCGAGGAGCGCCTGGACTTCCTGGCCGAGGCCACCGAGCACGAAGCCGCGCTGCTGCGCATCTACGGCCGCCTGCGTCCGGGCAACCCACCGCAGATCGACAAGGCGCGTGACCTCTTCAACGAGAAGTTCTTCGACGACAACCGCTACCGCCTGGGCCGCGTCGGTCGCTTCCGCATCAACCGCAAGTTCGATGATGATCCGGCCTACAAGGTCGTGGGCGAAAAGGGCGACAAGGCCATGTGCCTGCGCGCCGAGGATTTCCTTGCGGTGATCCGCTACATGCTCGAACTGCGCAAGCCGGTCGAGAGCAGCAAGCGTCGCGCTCATGTGGATGACATCGACCACCTCGGCAACCGCCGCCTGCGCACGCTCGATGAGCTGTCGGTCGAGGAGATGCGCAAGGGCTTCCTGAAGCTCAAGCGCACCGTGCAGGAGCGCATGAATGTCAAGGACCCGACCGACACGGCAGTGAAGATCGCCGATCTGGTCAACACCAAGAGCGTGTCGAGCGCGATCGAGTTCTTCTTCGGCCGCAGCGAGCTCTCGCAGGTGGTCGACCAGACGAACCCCCTGTCGATGCTGGTCCACGAACGCCGCCTCTCGGCCCTTGGCCCGGGCGGCCTGAACCGCAAGCGCGCCGGCTTCGAGGTGCGCGACGTGCACATCTCCCACTACGGCCGCATCTGCCCGATCGAGACGCCGGAAGGCACCAACATCGGTCTCATCGCGAGCCTGAGCATCTACAGCAAGGTCGACAACTACGGCTTCCTGCTCACGCCCTACCGCGTCGTCAAGGGCGGCAAGGCCAGCGGCGACACGGCGTACCTGCGCGCCGACGAGGAACTCAAGCGCGTGCTGGCTCCCAGCGACACGCTGAGCCCCGAGGGACGCATCACCGACGATTTGGTCCTCGCCCGCAAGAACGGCGAACTCGTCGAGGTCGAGAAGGGCGAGGTCGAGTACTCCGATGTCAGCCCCAAGCAGATCGTCGGCGTGTCGGCCAGCATGATCCCCTTCCTCGAGCATGACGACGCCAACCGTGCGCTCATGGGTTCGAACATGCAGCGCCAGGCCGTGCCGCTGGTCAAGGTCGAGCCACCGTGCGTGGCGACCGGCATGGAGAAGGTCGCGGGTGCAGCGAGCGGCATGGTGATCCGTGCCGAGCGTGGCGGCGTGGTCACCTATGTGGACTCGGAGCGCATCATCATCGACAACGCCGATGAGTACGTGCTCCGCAAGTTCGTGGGTCTCAACGAGCGCACCTGCCAGAACCAGAAGCCGGTCGTGAAGCCCGGCCAGAGGGTTCGCAAGGACGAGATCATCGCCGACGGCGCAAGCACCCGCCTGGGCGAGCTCTCGATCGGCAAGAACGCGCTCGTCGCCTTCAACACCTACGACGGCTACAACTTCGAGGACGCCATCGTCATCAACGAGCGCATCGTGCGCGATGATGTGTTCACCTCGATCCACATCGAGTCGTTCGAAGTCGAGATCCGCGACACAAAGCTCGGTCGCGAGGAGTTCACCGCGGACATCCCCAACGTGAGCGAGAAGCAGCTCTCGAACCTCGATGAGAACGGCGTGATCCGCGTCGGGACCCGCGTCGGTCCCGGCGACATCCTCGTCGGCAAGGTCAGCCCCAAGAGCAAGAGCGAGCTCACTCCCGAAGAGAAGCTCCTGCACGCGATCTTCGGTCGCGCGGGCGAAGATGTGAAGAACGACTCGCTCGAGGTGCCCGCGGGCACCGAGGGCATCGTGATCGGTGCCAAGCGGTTCAGCCGCCGGACCCACCAGAGCGAAGACCAGAAGAAGCAGCTCAAGAAGGACATCGCCGCCTACGAGACCTCGATGGAACGGCGGATCGTCGATCTCTTCCGCCAGATGGCCTCGGAGATCAACCGCCTGACCGGCAGCGAGATGGTCGACCCCAACACCCGCCAGAAGGTCGGTGTGAGCGACATCACCGAAGTCATCATGGAACAGGTCGATGGCTTCAGCGACAAGTGGATCAAGGGCTCGAAGGACGCCCGCGACCAGGCGCTGGTGGTCCACGGCCAGTTCTGGCCCCGCATCCAGAACTACCGCAAGGAGAAGGACCGAAAGATCGGCCACATGCGTCGCGGCGACGAACTCGCCAGCGGCGTGCTCGAGATGGTGAAGGTCTACCTCGCCACCAAGCGCCAACTCTCGGTCGGCGACAAGATGGCAGGCCGCCACGGCAACAAGGGCGTCATCGCCCGCATCGTGCCCGAGGCCGACATGCCCTTCCTCGAGGACGGCACCACCGTCGATGTGCTGCTCAACCCGCTCGGGGTGCCCAGCCGCATGAATGTGGGCCAGATCCTCGAGACGCACCTGGGCTGGGCGGCGCAGGTCCTGGGCTTCCAGGCCATGACGCCGGTCTTCGATGGCGCCAACGAAGGGGAAATCCTGGCTGCCGTCACCGAAGCCAACGCGCATGTCAAGAGCCGCGTCGAGGAGTTCGAGCGCACAGGCAAGAACCCGGGCAGCTCACGCGAGCTGCTCGCGCGCATGCCCGAGGACTTCAAGATCCAGCTCTACGACGGCCGCACAGGCGAGCCGTTCACGCAGCGCACCACCGTGGGCTTCATGTACATGCTGAAGCTGCACCACCTCGTGGATGACAAGATCCACGCGCGTGCCACGGGCCCCTACAGCCTCATCACCCAGCAGCCGCTGGGCGGCAAGGCGCGCACGGGCGGCCAGCGCTTCGGCGAGATGGAAGTGTGGGGACTCGAGGCGTATGGCGCTGCCTACATCCTCCAGGAACTGCTGACCGTCAAGAGCGACGACATCGAAGGCCGCCAGAAGATCTACGAGTCCATGGTGAAGGGCACCAACACCCTCCAGGCAGGCATGCCCGTGGTCTTCCACGTGCTCTGCCAGGAAATCAAGGGCCTCGGCATGAACATCCAGGTCGAGAAGAAGGAAGGCGGCGAACCGGCACTCCCCATGGTGTGACCGGCAGACCACTACCCCCTCCCGACCAGAACCGTCCAGAACACGACTGACACGACAACCGCCTCGGAGACCGGACCATGACCCTTGCAGAGAGCGTCTACGACCGCGTGAACGACTACGCCTCGGTGAAGATCACCCTCGCCAGCCCCAACGACATCCGTTCGTGGAGCTTCGGCGAGGTCAAGAAGCCCGAGACCATCAACTACCGCACCTACCGGCCTGAGCGTGACGGCCTGTTCTGCGAGCGCATCTTCGGCCCCGAGCGCGACTACGAGTGCGCGTGCGGCAAGTACAAGGGCACCAAGTTCAAGGGCATCATCTGCGACCGCTGCGGCGTCAAGGTCACGCACAGCCGCGTGCGCCGCGCCCGCATGGGCCACATCAACCTCTCGGCCCCCGTGGTGCACATCTGGTTCTTCAAGGCCATGCCCAGCCGCCTCGGCAACCTCCTGGCCATGAAGACCAGCGACCTCGAGAAGATCATCTACTTCCAGGACTGGGTGGTCATCGATCCGGGTGACACCGACTTGCAGGAGAAGCAGGTCCTGACCGATGACGAGTACCGCGAGAACTACGCCAAGTATGGCCCCCGCTTCAGCGCCATGATGGGCGCCGAGGCCGTGCGCGAGCTGCTCGACCCGGCCCGCCTCGACCTCGATGCACTGGCCGTCACCCTGCGCGACGACATCAACAAGACCAAGAGCAAGCAGAAGCAGAAGGATCTGTCGAAGCGGCTCAAGATCGTCGAGCAGATCAAGGGCTCGGAGAACGATCCCAAGTGGATGGTGCTCGATGTCGTGCCGGTGATCCCGCCCGACCTGCGCCCGCTCGTCATGCTCGAGAGCGGCAACTTCGCCACGAGCGACCTCAACGACCTGTATCGCCGCATCATCAACCGCAACAACCGCCTCAAGAAGCTGATGGACCTCAATGCCCCCGAGGTCATCATCCGCAACGAGAAGCGCATGCTCCAGCAGGCTGTCGACGCGCTGTTCGACAACGGCCGCTGCCGCCGCCCGGTGCTCGGCTCGAGCAACCGCCCGCTCAAGTCGATCACCGACATGATCAAGGGCAAGCAGGGTCGCTTCCGCGAGAACCTGCTCGGCAAGCGCGTCGACTACTCGGCCCGCTCGGTCATCGTCGTCGGCCCCGAGCTCAAGCTCTGGCAGTGCGGCCTCCCGAAGAAGATCGCGCTGGAGCTCTTCCAGCCGTTCATCATCCGCAAGCTCAAGGAGCGTGGCCTCGCCGACACGATCAAGAGCGCCAAGCGCATGCTCGAGCGTCGTGATCCCGAGGTGTGGGACATCCTCGAGCAGGTGATCCGCAACCACCCCGTGCTCCTGAACCGCGCACCGACCCTCCACCGGATGGGCATCCAGGCGTTCGAGCCGGTGCTGGTCGAAGGCAACGCGATCATGATCCACCCGCTGGTGTGTGCGGGCTACAACGCCGACTTCGACGGCGACCAGATGGCCGTCCACCTGCCGCTGTCCGTTGAGGCGCAGGCCGAGGCACACGTGCTCATGATGAGCACGCACAACATCTTCAGCCCCGCCAACGGCAACCCGATCGTCAGCCCGTCGCAGGACATCATCATGGGGGTCTACTTCCTCACGGTGCAGCCCTTCGACATGCCCACCGACGAACAGGGTGCCACGCGCCGCTTCAAGGACGTGACCGAGGCGATTCTGGCCCACGACATGGGCCAGATCACCTTGCACGACCCGATCTCGGTGCGCCTGCCCCGCTTCAAGGAAGTCGTCTCGGGCCAGACCGAGACCGCCAAGCCGATGCCGTCCACGGGCCGTCTCGTGACCACGCTCGGCCGCATCCTGCTGAGCGAGATCCTGTCCGACGGCATGCCGTTCTACAACTGCGTGCTCGGCAAGAAGGGCGCAGCACGCGTCATCGATGACACCTTCGCCCGCCTGGGCAAGGCCGCCACGATCAAGCTGCTCGACGACCTGAAGGAGATCGGCTTCAAGACGAGCACCCGCTCGGGCCTGTCGTTCGCCATCAGCGACCTGCGCATCCCCAACGACAAGGACAAGCTCATCGCCGCCACGCAGAAGAAGGCCGAGGCGGCCATGCGCAAGTATGAGGATGGCAACATCACCGACGAGGAGCGTCGCAACGAGGTGCTCGACCAGTGGGCGAAGTGCCGCGACCAGCTCTCGGGCATGCTCATCGACACCCTGAAGCAGGATCGCCGTGAGCTGGGCACCGGTCACGAGATGCCCATCCTGGGCAAGGACGAGAAGCCGGCCGCGAGCGACAAGGGCAAGCGTTACCTGAACCCCGTGTACCTCTTCATGGACTCGGGCGCGCGTGGCAACAAGAGCCAGATGCAGCAGCTCGCCGGCATGCGCGGCCTCATGGCCAAGCCCAGCGGCGAAATCATCGAGACCCCCATCAAGAGCAACTTCCGCGAAGGCCTGAAGGTGCTCGAGTACTTCAGCTCGACCCACGGCACCCGCAAGGGTCTGGCCGACACCGCACTCAAGACCGCCGACTCGGGCTACCTCACGCGCAAGCTGTGCGATGTGGCCCAGAGCGTGGTGGTGCTCGAGCACGACTGCGGCACCAACCGCGGCGTGCGCAAGGCGCCCGTGTACAAGGGTGACGAGGTCGATGTGCCGCTGCGCGAGCTCATCAAGGGCCGCACTGTGTGCGAATCGGTCGTGGACCCCCGCACCGACAAGGTGATCGTGAAGAAGGGCCAGCTCATCACCCCGGCGATCGCCGCGGAAATCGAGGAACTCCGCGTTCCCGCACTCATGGTCCGCAGCCCGCTCACCTGCGAGACGTCCCGCGGCGTCTGCGCGAAGTGCTACGGCATGGACATGAGCAACGGGAAGATCGTCGAGGAAGGCCTCGCGGTCGGCATCATCGCCGCGCAGTCCATCGGCGAGCCCGGCACGCAGCTCACGATGCGCACCTTCCACACGGGCGGCATCGCGTTCACCAGCTCGACCGAAGCGAACTGGAAGGCCACCTTCGCCGGCACCATCGAGGCGCGTGACTGCAACGAGGTCGAGTTCGATGGACGCCTGGTGGTCCTGCGCAAGACCGGTATCGTCGCGATCGTCGATGCGAAGGGCCGCGAGCTCGACCACTTCAAGGTGCCCTACGGCGCCACGCTGTCGGTCCGCCACGGCACCACCGTCAAGAAGGGCGATCTCATCCTCGAGTGGGACCCCCACTCCACCCCCATCCTCGCGGAGAAGTCCGGCATGGTCCGGTTCCGCGATGTGGCCGAGGGCGAGACGATCCGTGTCGAGGGCAAGGGTGCCAAGCGCGAAGTCATCGTCGTCGAGCACACCGGCGACAAGCACCCGCGCGTCACCATCGAGGATGCCCATGGCCATGTGCTCGACCTGCACCACCTGCCGGCGAAGTGCCGCATCGTGGTCGAGGACGGCCAGAGCGTCGCTGCCGGTGCCGAGCTCGCCATCCAGTCGAAGGGCGAGGAACGCCGCAGCGCCGACATCGTCGGCGGTCTGCCGCGCGTCACCGAGATCTTCGAGGCGCGCCTCCCGCGCGACCCGGCCGTCATGGCCCGCGTCGCCGGTCGCGTCGAGCTCCTGCCCAACGAGCGCAAGGGCAAGATGACCATCCGCATCCATGTCGAGGGTGCGAAGGACATGCATGAAGACCACCATGCCCTGCAGGGCAAGCGCCTGCTCGTCCACTCGGGCGATGTGGTCGAGGCCGGTCAGCCGCTGACCGATGGTGCTCGCACTCCCGCCGAGATCCTTGCGATCAATGGCGAGGAAGCCCTCTACCAGTACATGCTGGACGAGATCCAGAATGTGTACCGCGCGCAGGGCGTGCCCATCGCCGACAAGCACATCGAGGTCATCCTCCGACAGATGCTCTCGAAGGTGCGCGTGGCCGATCCGGGCGACAGCGACCTCCTGCCCAACGATGTCATCGAGCGCTACCGCCATGCGCAGGTCAACCATGACCTCGCCGGCTCGCTCAAGGTCGTCGATGCGGGCGGCACGCTGCTCGTGAACGGCAAGGTCTATCGCAAGGACGAGATCAAGGAAGCCAACGCCACCGCCGAAGAGGCCGGCCGTGAGCCCGCCAAGACCGTCAAGACCAAGCCGGCCCGCGTGCGCACGCTGCTCCTGGGCATCACCAAGGCCAGCCTCCAGAGCGAGTCGTTCCTCTCGGGCGCCAGCTTCCAGGAGACCACCAAGGTGCTCACCGAGGCAGCGCTCAAGGGAGCCGTCGACACGCTCCAGGGCCTCAAGGAGAATGTCCTCTTGGGTCACCTGATCCCGGCAGGTACGGGCTTCGAGCCCTACGCCACGCTGCGCATCCGCAAGCTCGTCGACGAGCCGGCGGGCAGCGAGTCGAGCGATCACGGCTACTTGGCCGGCGCCACCGACGAGGCGGAACTGCACGGCGCCGAGCGCCCGGGCGAGAGCCCGACGATCAGCGATCTGTCGGCCTTCACGCCGCAGGAGCAGTTCGTGGCCGACGGCGGCGAGTCTGCCGACGCGTCTGGCGACGACAGCGAGTGAATGGATCGACACGATCGCCGCAGGCGATCGCACCAAGGAATCGCTTCAGGCCCCGGCACACGCCGGGGCCTTTCTCTTGGGCAGTGCGGGGCTAGACTCGCGCCATGGCCGAGGAGTGGTACAAGGACGGACTTCGCTTCGAATGCACCATGTGCGGCAACTGCTGCACCGGCGGCGAGGGCGCCGTCTGGTTCACGCTCGAGGAAGGCAAGTCCATGGCCGCCGAACTCGGCGTCACCCACGAGGAGTTCCTTGCCCGGTACACACGGGTCGTGCGGGGCCGTCGCAGCCTGACCGAGCATTCCACGACGCACGGCATGGACTGCACCTTCCTCGACCGGGAGACGATTCCCGGCAAGGCACTCTGCAAGGTCTACCGCTCGCGACCGAGCCAGTGTCGCACCTGGCCGTTCTGGCCGGACAACCTCGAGAGCCGCCGGGCGTGGGTCATGGCCAAGACGCACGCCCCGTGCCCTGGCATGGACCAGGGCAAGCTCGTGCCGATCGAGCAGATCAGGATCCAGCGGGATCTCGATGTGCGCGACAACGGCGATGCACCATGGTGATCGATGCGGCGGTGATCGCTCGCTGGTGCGACGCTGCGGCGTCCATCGATGCGCAGGCCACGATCGCGAGGCTCCAGGACGAGATCGCCACGGAAGTCCGCAGGCAGCGCCCGCTCTGCGTCAGCAGCGGCAAGTGCTGCGGCTTCGAGGCCCACGGTCACCGGCTCTATCTCACGGGCCTCGAAACCGCCTGGACCTGGGCAAGGCTCGAGCGACGCCCGTCCGTACGCGAGGTCGAGGCCGCCATGGCCGGCGGCTCCTGCCCCTTCCTCGCCAGCGGCTGCAGCATCCATGGTGTCCGGCCTCCCGGCTGCCGCATCTACTTCTGCGACCGTGACCCGGCGGGCTGGCAGTCGGCGCTCGCCGAGCGCTGCCACCACGAGATCAGGTCGCTCCATGAACGGCTGGATGTCCCCTATCGCTACGCGGAGTGGCGCTCGCTCCTGGCTGGATTCGCGGCGGGCGAAACGGCTTCGTGATCGGCTCGCCCGGCCCTACCATCGCGACATGGACACCTACCGGATCAGGACCGATCTCAAGCGCGCGAAGGTCGGTTCGTACGCGCTGCCCCTGGGGCTTGAGCCGGTCAATCTTCCTGAACCCACGCAGGGTTACGTGGTGAACATGAACATCGCGGAGGGCGAGGAACCCGATACCTATGCGTTCCATGTCGTGGTGAGTCACGACCGCCTGAAGCCGCTCATCCAGGACGCGTTCGACCTGATGCCCGAGATGGTGATGCCGATCGTCGAGGTGGGCTCGCGCGATGCCTACCGGAACCTCGATGTCTACCTCGGCAGCAAGGAACTGCCGTTCGACGAGTTCGAGGCGGTGTGGAAGGAGTACGAACCCATCATCTATGAAGATGCCTCGATCGGCGTCGGCTGCAACGCCGAGGAGCCGTTCGTCGAGGTCTTCATGGATTCGTGGAAGGGCTTGTGCATCACGGTGCCTGTGTCCATGCGTCGCCAGGTGCAGCGCCTGCTGCAGCGCCATGGTCTTCGCGAGGTGCAGGAGACCTGGCCCGAGTCGCTCGAGCGGGCCACCGAACCGCCCACCAAGCCGCGCGAGGTGCTGGCACTCGATGACCTCAAGTGCCCGGACCTCGATGACATCCTGATGCAGTTGCGGGACGCGCTGGACCTGGAACTCAACATCGATCCGGGCGCCAACCTCGACGAAGGTGGGCGCGAACTCGGGATGACGCTCTGGTTCGCGACCGTGCTGGCTGGCCGCGTCGGTCACCGTGACAAGGGGGCGTATGTGTCGCTCTGGGTCACGGCCGGATCGATGACCGAGCTCGAGGACCTTGCCGTGCGCGAGGTCGAGAAACTCCAGGGGTACACCTTCGATGGCTTCTACACCTGTGACCGTGTGGCGTACGACGACCGGCCCGATGAGCTCGGCGACCTGCCGCCGCGGCACCTGATCGCCCAGGTCCACCAGATCAGCGTCGACGAGTGGTGAGCCGGCGGCTGGCCAGCACGATCAAGGGCGGTACGCGCCGTCACCCCTCGCCGAGATAGGCGCGGCGGATGCGATCGTCGCCGAGCAGTTCCGCACCGGATCCCGTGAAGGTCGTCCGTCCGGTCTCGAGCACATAGGCGCGGTGCGACAGCTTCAGCGCGGCCCGGGCGTTCTGCTCGACGAGCAGCACCGTCAGGCCATGGCGATTCAGTTCCTGCACCGCCTCGAAGATGCGCGCCACGAGCAAGGGCGCGATCCCCATGCTCGGCTCGTCCATCATCAAGAGGCGCGGTCGGCTCATCAGCGCACGGCCGATCGCGAGCATCTGCTGCTCGCCACCGGACAGGGTTCCGGCGAGCTGGTTCGCCCGCTCCGCCAGCACCGGGAAGAGTTCGTGCACCCGCGCCAGGTCCGGCCTCAGGTCGTCGCTGCGCAGGTAAGCGCCCATCTCCAGGTTCTCACGAACGGTCAGCCGGGGAAAGACCCTGCGTCCCTCGGGGACCTGCGCGAGGCCACCGGCCACGATGCGGTCGGCACGCTCGCCATCGATGCGGCGGCCCTCGAACTCGACCGAGCCGGAGGTGCCCCGCACGATGCCCGAGATCGTCATGAGCGTGGTGCTCTTGCCGGCGCCGTTCGCGCCGATGAGCGAGACGATCTCGCCCACGCGGACCTCGAGGCTGACCTCACGCAGCGCCTCGATGGCACCGTATCGCGCAGCGAGACCGTGCACGCGCAGCATGACCGGCGGTGCGCTCGCGGATGCGGAACCCGTCGAGCCCGCGCTCATTCCTCACCCTCCGTCCCGAGGTAGGCCTCGATGCAGCGGCGATCGGCACGGATCTCCGCTGGCGTACCCTGCCCGATCAGCTTGCCGTACTGCAGGACCACGATGCGGTCACTGATGCCCATGACGAGCTTCATGTGGTGCTCGATGAGGATCACCGTCACGCCACGATCGCGCACGCGGCGGATGAGTTCCATCAGCTCGACCATCTCGGAGGGATTCATGCCCGCTGCCGGTTCATCGAGCAGGAGGACCGCAGGCTTGCTGGCGAGTGCGCGTGCGATCTCCAGGCGACGACGGTGCCCATAGGGAAGGCTGCCTGCGGCTTCATGCGCACGCTCGGAGAGCCCGACGAACTGCAGCAGGTCCAGGGCCTCTCGCTCGGTCCAGGCGCGTTCGTGCGAGAACGCCGGCAGGCGCAGCAGGTTGGTCCAGAATCCGTTCCGCATGCGACTGTCCATGCCCACCAGCACATTCTCGACCAGGCTCAGGTCAGTGAAGAGCCGGATGTTCTGGAAGGTCCGTGCAAGGCCCGCGCGCGCAATCAGGTCAGGCGTGCGGCGCGAGCGTTGCCAGAGCGCCACCACGGTGCCGGCTCCCACCCCCGCACCAAGGATCGCCGGCAGCACGCCCCACGCGAACGGCACCCCTCGTGCTGCGTGGAGCACATCGGCCACGGCCTTCTCCCAGGGGAAAGGCTGGTTGAGCACATAGTTCGCCGCGATGCCCACCGTCCAGAGTTCCTGGATGTTGATGGCGAGGAACGCACCCAGCCCTGCAACGATCGCGACCACCGCAGCACGAAACCCAAGCCGCGCATCGGGTTCGAGCCGGACCGGCGAGCCTCGGAAGCGGACCGTTCCATCGGTGGGCTCGTAGACACCCGTGATGGCGTTGAAGAGCGTGGTCTTGCCGGCGCCGTTGGGCCCGATGACGGCGAAGATCTGGCCCTCAGTCACATTGAAGGTGACATCGTCGACGGCCGTCAGGCCGCCGAAGCGCATGGTGATCCCGCGGACTTCAAGCAGGCTCATCCGCTGCCCCCTTCGAGTCGCGGGGGAAGCAGTCCATCGGGCTTCAGGCGAACGACCAGGATCAGCGCCAGCCCGAAGATCAGGTACTTCCAGTTGTTCGGGCTCGCGAGCACATTGGATGCGCCGCCGACGCCGGCCGCCCCGGCCCAGTCGGCAAGCTTGACCAGCACGAGCGAGTTCATCCCGACCATCACGACCGCACCGACCAGCGTGCCGGCGACGCTGCCCATGCCGCCCACGATCACGATGCACAGGGCGAGGATCGAGACCTGGAAGTCGTAACTCGCCGGTTCTCCGGTCGAACTCAGGAGCGCTGCGAAGAGCGCACCGCCGAGCGCCGCGAGCGCGCTGCCGGTGGAGAAGGCGATCATCTTCGTGCGCTTGGGCGGGATGCCCATGCACTGGCTTGCCAAGGCATCCTCGCGGATGGAGAGCCAGGCACGCCCGGATCGGCTGCGCTCGAGCCGGCGCACCGCGAGGACCGCCAGCAGCACAAAGCCCAGGAGCAGCCAGTACCAACCGCGTTCCTGCTGCAACTCGAGCGTCCACGATCCGAACGTGGGTCGCGGCAGCGGATTGATCCCCTGCGTGCCCTTCGTGACGGCATCGAGATTCTTCAGGACATCCAGCGTGATCTCGCCGAAACCCATCGTCACGATGGCGAGGTAGTCGCCGCTCAATCCAAGCGTGGGTGCACCGAGCAGGAAGCCGGCCACCGCCCCGATCACGACGGTCGCCACGATGCCCCACCAGAAACCGATCTGGAAGGGATAGATGTCGCTCGTCAGGATCGCGAAGGTGTAGGCACCGATCGCCATGAACGCCGCCATGCCCAGGTTCAGGAGGCCCGTGAAGCCCGTCACGACATTCAGGCCAAGACCCACCAACGAGAACACGAAGATCGCCTGGAAGGCGTCGTAGAACAGTCCGCTCGTGCCCATGAACAGCGGCAGTGCCGCCATGATCGCGAAGTAGGCGAGGATGGGCGTCGGCAGCAGCCTCATCAGACCTTCTCCTTCACGCGCGAGCCAAGCAGGCCGCTGGGCCGGAAGATCAGGATCAGCACGAGGATCCCGAACACGATCGTGTTGGTCCAGCGCGTCTCGAGGTAGGCATCGCTCATCGAGCGCACCAAGCCGATGACGAGCGCCCCGGCCACGGCGCCGGGCATGCTGCCGATTCCGCCGAGCACCGCTGCCGTGAACGCATCCATCCCCGCGCGGTATCCCATCTGGAACGAGATGGTGTTGTTGTAGAGCGAGTAGATGACGCTCGCGAAGCCTCCGAGCGCACCGCCGATGAGAAAGGTGGCGCCGATCACGCGATCGGTGTCGATGCCCATCAGGCGCGCAGCGACGGGATTCTGCGCCGTGGCACGCATCGCCTTGCCCAGACGGGTGCGCGTGACGATCCAGGTCAGCCCGATCATCAGCGGCACGGTCACCACCCAGACCAGGACATCCTTCGGGGTGAACTGGACGAGCGACTCCTCGCCGAGCAGGTTGGTGTTGGGAACCAGCGCCGGAAAGTCCTTGGGCGCCGCGGCTGCCACCCCACCGGCAAAGACATCCATGGGCAGCCCGCCCCAGAACAGCCCGAGATTCACCAGGATGAAGCTCGCACCGATGGCACTCACGAGCAGCGACAGCTTGCTGGCGCTCCGCAGCGGCTTGTAGGCCAGTCGATCAATGCCCCAATTCAGCGCGCCGCAGAACCCTGCCGAGGCGATCAGCATGATCACGACCGCAGCCCAGGCCGAGGCACCGGACCAGTCGCCGAGCCCAAGCATGCCAAGCAGGGTCAGTGCGAGGAACGCCCCGAGCATGAACAGGTCGCCGTGGGCGAAGTTGATCAACTCGATGATGCCGTACACCATCGTGTAGCCGATGGCGATCAGCGCGATGATCATCCCGTTGGACAGGCCGGTGATGAGTTGCTGCAGGAAGAAGTCAACCCATTCCATCGGTCAGCCTCGGTCGCGGTCAATCGTGGTGGCCCCGGTCGGTGCCGTGATGCAGGACGCACACGCGACCTGATGGCCATCCGTGCTCACTTCGCCTTGGTTCCCTCGGCAGGGGCATCGCCTGCCCGGCGCTCGAAGACGAACTTCCCATCCTTGACGCTGCTGATGCTGAACACGCGATTGGTCGTGTCACCGTTGGAGTCGAAACTCCAGATGCCGAGCGCGCCATCGAAGTCCTTCGTTTCCGCGACGGCCTTCAGGATCGCAGCGCGATCCTTGGTTGGTGCGCGCTTGATCGCATCCAGCAGCACACGGGCGGCTTCGTAGCCGTACACCGCGTAGGCCTCGGGTTCGGTGCCAAACATCGTGCGGTAGCCCGCGCAGAACTCCGCCCCCCGGCCAGTGAGCTGCTCTGGCGGGAGTCCGCCGAAGGTCACGAAGGTGTTGCCCTCGAGGTTGGACGCCCCGGCCGCCTGGATGAACGCCTCCTCGCGGCAGCCGTCGGGCACGACGAGCATGCCGGTGAAACCCACCGAACGCAGGTCCTTGGCCACCTGGCCGCCGTTGCTCTGGGTGGTGCCGCCGAAGAAGACCGCATCGGCCTTGGAGAACTTCACCTTCTGGCAGAGCGACTTGTAGTTGCTGGCCTTGGTGTCAATGCCTTCGAAGCCGGCAACCTCGAGCCCGAGCTCCTTGGCGCGCTTCTGGAAGACATCGGCGATGCCCTTGCCGTAGAGCTCGCGGTCATGCAGGATGAAGACCTTCTTTGCACCTGAGCCAGCGACATGCTCTGCCGCCACCGGGCCCTGCAGGTCATCGGTCGGCACGACACGGAAGTAGTTGATCGAGCCGCTCGGGCGGTAGATCGCGGGCTCGTTCGCCTCGCCCATGCCGGGCTTGGTCAAGCCCGAGTAGGTGTTGGCCGGGCTGATCATGACCAGTCCGGCCTTGTTCAGTTCAGGCATCGCGATCTTGGCCGCACCGCTGTTGAAGGTGCCGATGTAGCCGACGATGGCCGGATCGGTGACGGCCTTGTTGGCGTTCTGCGCCTCGACCGTGGGGTCCCAGTTGCCGCGCTGGGGGCTGGCGTCATCCCAGTCCTCGTAGGCGATCTCGTAGCCGTCGATCTTCCCTCCGACCTCGGCGATGGCCATCCTGATGCCGTTCACGATCGTGCCGGTCTGGGCATTCGCACTGCCGGTGCGCGGCAGGCTGCTGACGATCTTCAGGGTTCCGGACTGGGCCAGCGCGCTGGCGCTGAAAGCCAAGGCGAGCGCGGCGGCAAGCATCGGGAGGTTCTGGGTCATCAAGGATCTCCGGTTGGATCCGGATGGTACGGCGAATGCCTGCGGCGCGGGAGGGCAGATGGGCCTCCTCGGGCAGCGGTCAGGCATCCATGGCACCATGCCCGGGTGCACAGTCCCGCGGACATGGTCGACCGCCTGCATGAGGGAATCCGGTGCGTGATCGCGCGACTTGGCCAGCAGGATCCGCCCGTCTCGCTCGATGATGTCAGCGACCGGGAGATCCTCATGCACGCCGCGGATGCCGTTGGCACCGGAGCGGAATGGACAGGACTCGACCTGCCTTACCCCGGCTTCGAGGCGCCTGCCGGCAAGGCGCGCGCGAGACCGCCCTGCTGCAGCATCGTGCTGGCCCCGAGCGAGGTGCAGACCCTGGACGAGACGACCGGCCTGTTCACCGAATCGACGAGCGCCCCCGAGGAAGCCTGCTGGGTCGAGCTGGTGCTGGCGCGAGAGTGGCGCCAGTGTGAGCGATGCCCCCGCTATGCCGTCGCGTTCACCGATCGTGCCTTGCGCAAGGTGGCGCAACTGGCCACCGACGAGCGCATCGTGCACGCACGCCTTGCCTGGATCGTGCTGGCTTCGAGCGAGGATCGTGGGTACACCGACCTTGCATCGTGGGAGCGATTGGCCGTGGCGGAGGGGCTGCCCGTCGGTACCCCGGTGATCCGCTCGCTGCCGATGCCGGACCTCCAGGGCAATGCAGCGTGCATCACGGCGATCGTGCCGGTGCAGCGGCTTTGACCGAGGCCAGCGCAGCGGTGATCTCGTCCTTGGAGAGTGCGCCCTTGGCCAGCACGCGAAGGATGAGTGCGGCCGCCTCCGGGCCGGGATGGTGTCCCGCGTAGGGCACCATCATGCGACGAAGCTCGGCGCTGGTCGCGGCCGCGCGCCGCGAATCCTTGAGGAACTCGTCGGCTGCATCGGCGAAGGTCTGCGCCCCGAGTGGCGTGGGTACGAACTCCGGAACGACCTCCTTGCCTGCGATGATGTTGGGCAGGAGCCGATACGGTGCGCGAAGCACGAGTTTCGAGATGAGGTACGACAGCCAGTTGACACGGTAGAGCCCGACCATCGGCTTTCCGTGCCGAGCGACATCGAGCGACACGGTGCCCGAGACATTGATGGCCAGATCACACCAGCGCAGTGCGCCATCGATCCCGCCAAGCACCACATGCAGGCCGTTGGGAAGGCTCGGCACCAGTCGCATGGCAAGGTGAGCGAGGTTCTCGTTCGCAGCCACGATGACCCCGGTCGTCCCACGGTGGCGCCCCTGCAGTTCGATGAACGCCTCGACCATCGACCTCAGGTTGGCCTTCAGTTCCTGGCTTCGGCTGCCGGGCAGCAGCGCGATCTTCGGCGAGCCGCTCGGCAGATGGCGGATGGAGGCAGCGAGCGCCGCTTCATCGAAGCCTCGATTGATGACCGGGTGACCGATGAAGGCGGCCTGGACGCCGCGTTCGCGGAACCACTCCTCCTCGAAGGGCAGCAGGCACAGGACCAGGTCCGTGAGCCGGCGCAGCTTGGCCAAGCGCCATTCGCCCCAGGCCCACATCTGCGGCGCGACCAAGTGCACGGTGCGGATGCCGCGCGGGCGGATGGCCTTGACCACCGGGAAGTTCGCGGCGGGACTGTCGACGGGCACATGCAGCACCACGCGGTTGGCGAGCGACCACTCCGCCACCTCGCGACGCACGCGCCGCACCATGGCGATCCTGCCCAGGCCCGCCAGACCCATGGCGCCGTCCTCGGCGGTGATCCCGATCATCTCCGCGCCGGCCTCGCGCATGTGGGGGCCACCAAAGGCGGCGATGCGGACCGTCGGATCCTGCTCACGAAGCGCGCGGATGACCGGCGCAGCGTGGGCATCGCCAGAGGGCTCGAAGGCCGTCAGGAGGATCGTCCGGGACCCTGCGCCGTGCGCGACTGCCATGGGCCGGAGCGTAGCCGTCAGCCCACCCACCGTGTCGGCTAGGATCCCCCGCCCGACAGGCACCACCATGCTCAAGCGCACCCACTTCTGCGGCCAACTGCGTCCCGTCCATGCGGGAGAGTCCGTCACCATCTGCGGCTGGGTCAACACCTACCGCGACCAAGGCAAGGGGCTGTTCTTCATCGACCTGCGCGACAAGGAGGGCCTGGCCCAGGTGGTCTTCGACCTCGAGTCGAGTGCCGACGAGGTGGTGACCGCGGCGCACGCGTTGCGACGCGAGGATGTGGTGGCCGTGCAGGGCACGGTTCGCCTGCGCGCCGGCGGCCCGAACCCCAAGCTCGCCACGGGTGAGGTCGAGGTGGTCGTCGAACGCCTCGAGGTCTTCAACAAGGCCGAGACCCCGCCGATCCTCCCCGACGAGCACGATGCCGAGAAGATCAACGAGGAAACCCGCCTGCGCTACCGGTACATCGATCTGCGCCGGCCGCGCATGCAGCACATCCTCAAGACCCGGAGCCGCATCACCAAGTTCGCGCGCGATTACTTCGCGGGCAACGGCTTCATGGAGATCGAGACTCCCCTGCTCATCAAGAGCACCCCCGAGGGCGCGCGCGACTTCATCGTGCCCAGCCGCCTTCACCCCGGAAGCTGGTACGCGCTTCCGCAGAGCCCGCAACTCTTCAAGCAGATCCTGATGGTCGCCGGGTGCGATCGGTACATGCAGATCTGCCGCTGCCTTCGTGACGAGGATCCCCGCGCCGACCGTCAGGCCGAGTTCAGCCAGATCGACCTCGAAATGTCCTTCATCGAACGCGAGGATGTGATGTCGATGATGACTGGCTTCGTGCGCGGTCTCTGGAGCGAGCTCTTCCAGTACGACATCGGCAAGGTGCCGATGATGACCTATGCCGAAGCCATGGAGCGCTACGGCATCGACCGCCCGGACACCCGTTTCGACCTGCACATCCATGATGTGTCGGACCTCGCATCGGCCTGTGACTTCAAGGTCTTCCAGGATGCGCTGGCCAAGCGCAGCGCCACTGGCCGCAAGGGCGTGGTCAAGTGCATCCGCGTGCCGGGCGGCGCCGAGAAGCTCACGCGCAAGATGACCGACGGCTACTCGGAGTGGGTGCGGACCTTCAAGGCCGGCGGCGTCCCGGTGGTGAAGCTCACCGCCAAGGGCTTCGAGACCGGGATCGCCAAGTTCCTCGAGCCGATCAAGGATCGCCTGATCGAGCGCCTGGGCCTTCAGGTGGGCGATGCCGTGCTCTTCGCCTGCGACGGCTGGGATGTTGCCACCAAGACAATGGGCGAGCTGCGCCTGAAGCTTGCTGGCGACCTCGGCCTCATCCCCGAGGGCCGCTGGAACTTCCTCTGGGTCATCGACTTCCCGATGTTCGACTGGGACGAGGATGGCAAGCGTTGGGTCGCGCTGCATCACCCCTTCACGAGCCCCAACCCCGACCAGTTCCCGATCCTGGAGAGCGATCCAGGCGCGTGCCTGAGCGCTGGCTACGACCTCGTGCTCAACGGCAGCGAGATCGCGGGCGGCTCGATCCGCATCCACCGCATGGATGTGCAGGAGCGCGTCTTCAAGCTCATCGGCCTCACGGCCGAGGATGCGAACGCCAAGTTCGGCTTCCTGCTCAGTGCGCTGCGCCACGGCGCGCCGCCGCACGGCGGCATCGCGTTCGGCCTCGACCGCCTGGTCATGCACATCGTGGGCACCGACAACATCCGTGATGTGATTGCGTTCCCGAAGACCCAGTCGGGCGGCGACCTCATGATCGAGGCACCGGGCCCGGTCGACCCGGCGCAACTGCACGAACTCCATGTGCGCCAGTCGCTCCCGGTGAAGGCCTGAACCGACTGCCCCGCGGAACGATGCCCGGGCACGACCGGGTCAATCAGGCGCGAGTCGCGTGAGCAGCCGCGCGCCGAACATGTCGCCCTGCACATTGACCATCGTGCGAACCATGTCCAGGATGCGGTCGACGCCAATGATGATGCCGATCGCCTCGATCGGCAAGGAGCGCGCGGGATCGTTGCCCAGGCTGGCATTCACCGCCTGCACGACGAGCACCATCGTCACGAGTCCCGCGCTGGGGATCCCGGCAGCCCCGACCGCCGCGAGCGTGGCCGTGACCACGACAATGACGAGCTCTGCCCCGCCGAGCGCAATCCCGAAGAGCTGGCAGAGGAAGACGACCGCAACCGCCTCGTAGAGCGCGGTGCCGTCCATGTTGAGGGTCGAGCCGAGCGGGCAGACGAAGCGCGTGGAGCGGCGGCTGCAACCGGCCGACTCACACGCCTCCATCGTGACCGGCAGCGTGGCACTGCTCGAACTGGTGCTGAACGCCGTGACGAGCGCCCGACGGACGTGCCAGAGGAACGCGTACGGGTTGCCCCCGCCCAGGAGACCCATGATCAGCGGAAGGATGACCAACGCATGGATCAGCAGGCCGCCGATCACGACGAGCATGTACGAACCGAGCGAGCCCGAGAGCGCCTCGAAGCCCGCACGCGCCACGCTCGAGGTCACCAGCGCCAGCACGCCGATGGGCAACACCCAGAGCACCCAGCCGATGGCGCGCATCAGCGCCTGGTTCAGGCCCTCGATCACCTCGAGCGCCGTGCGCCCGGCATCACCGATCGCCGAGAGCCCAAGCCCGATCAGGACGCTGAAGGTGATCAGGCCCAGCGGGCGTGCGGCAACCATCTCACCGAACACGTTCTTCGGCACGAGCTGGACGAGGATCGAGCGCCACGCGTCGTGCAGCGAGCCGACCTCGCCCGTCGTGGCGGCCGCCGGCAGCGCGGCAGGTGCCGCCTTCAGCGCGGCAGCCGCGGCCGGGTCGATGCCGGCACCCGGCGCGAACCATGTCACGAGCACCGCACCGAGCGCAGCGGCGATCGCCATGGTCGAGATGAAGAACGCCAGCGTGGCCCCCCCGAGGAGCCCGAGCCGACCCGTGGCACCGAGGCTCGCTGCACCACCGATCACGCTGAGCAGGATGAGCGGAACCACGAGCAGGAGCAGCGGACGCACCAAGAGCATCTCGCCCACAAGCGCGAATCCATCGGCCGTACCACCGTTGCGGTGGATCCACTCGCCCAGGCCCGCGCCGAGCACCATCGCGATGAGCGACCCGAATGTGACCCATCGGTCCTTCGTGCGGGTCGATGTCGTCGCGGCACCCATGCGGCTTCAGTGCACGCCCTGGCCGGCGAGCCAGCGTTCGCAATCGATCGCCGCCTGGCATCCCATGCCCGCAGCGCTGACCGCCTGGCGATAGGTGGGATCGGCCACATCACCCGCGGCGAACACGCCGTCGACATTCGTCGCGCTCGATCGCGTGGGCAGCACCACATAGCCCTTCTCATCGAAGGTCAGCCCGGTCCCCTGCAGGAACTTCGTCGCCGGCGAGTGACCGATCGCGATGAAGAGACCGCCGACGGCCATGCGCGAGCGCTCCTTGGTCACGGTGTCCTCGAGTTCGACCGCCTCGATGCGCTTTTCGCCGATCACGTCGACGACGACCTTGTTCCAGAGCACCTCGGCCTTGGGATCCTTGAGGATGCGCTCCTGCATCGCCTTGCTCGCGCGGAAGCTGTCGCGACGGTGGATGACGAGCACCTTGCCGGCGAACTTGGTCAGGTAGCTCGCTTCTTCCATGGCGGTGTCGCCGCCACCAACCACCGCGACCGTGGCGCCTCGGTAGATCGGCAGCGCACCGTCACACACGGCGCAGGCGCTGACGCCGCCGCCAGTCTGCGCCAGGTGCAATTCGTTCTTGAGGCCCAGCCAGTTCGCCGTCGCCCCCGTCGCGATGATCACCGCGTGCGCGCGCACGACCTTGCCGTCACCGGTCTTGAGCGTGAAGGGTCGCTGCGAGAAGTCACAGTGGACGATGTCATCGCCGACCACCCGCGTGCCGAAGCGCTCGGCCTGCTCTTGGAACTTCTGCATCATCTCGGGGCCGGTCACGCCGTGCGGGAAGCCCGGGTAATTCTCGACCTCGGTCGTCATCATGAGCTGCCCACCCGGCAGCACGGGCGCGGGATTCGACGCGGGCACTCCGACATAGACGACCGGCGACAGCCTCGCACGCGCTGCATAGATCGCAGCGGTCCAGCCTGCCGGGCCGCTGCCGATGATGACCACCTTCTCGATGCCGTCGTGCATGGTGATGTTCCTGCACTCGCTTCAGGAGCCGAGCAATCCCTGCTCACGAGCGAGTTCGCGCACGGGCGGCCAAATGAGGATGTCGCCCTTCGACCCGTCGTCGGTATGGGACTCAGCCTCGTTGCTCTCGTGATCGATGCCCTTGGCGAAGATGAGAACACCCGGTGCCTCGATGCGACCGACCGCAGCATCGACTGCCTTGGGCTTGGCAAGCGCTCGATACTCGAAGCCCTTGTATCCCTTGTCGTAGGGATCGAGGTTCATCTTCGTCTTCATGTAGTCGGCCTGGATCGCGATCTCGAGCTTCTGCGGCCAGCGCCCCTGATCGGCCCGGTAGCGAGCCACCACCGCGGCGGCGAACGCCGTGCCATTGGCGTTGGCGATCAGCACATTGCGTGCATCGAAGGCCTTGGTCAGGTCCTGAAGGAGCTTGGCGACCGCCGCGTACTTGACGGGGTTGAGCCGGCTCGTCTCCGTCGGCAGCGCGAAGATCGGATTGCCGTACGGGCGCATGCGCCAGCGCCGCCACCAGTCGTCGTAGATCGCCTGCAGTTTCTCCTCGCTCGCATCGAGGCTGCCATGGAGCTCGGCCACGCGCTTCCACATCTTCTCCTCACCGAAGCGCTGCATCGGACTCGCATGATCGGGGTCGGCACCGAAGACGGCCGCGAAGCGATCGGCATCGGGCTGTCCCGCGTCGTCGAAACCGAGCGCCAGTTGCGCGGCAACCACAAGCCGGTCACCCTCGGGCATCAGCAGGCGACGCATGCGCTCACTGTCACCGATGCCCAGGAACGGGTAGCCCTTGAGTGCCGCCTCAGCCAACACGGCTGCCGGCGCCTTGTCGCGGTATCGCCAGAGCATGTCGCGCTGGACCGACAGCGCCTGCGAGAGTTGCTCCATGCCGAAGAGCTTCTCGGCAAGGAGCGATTGGTCGCAGACCTGACGCAGGACTCGCAGGTACGCCACGCCGAGTTCGAAGCCTTCCTTGAACTTGCCCTCGTCGCAGAGTCGGTACTGCTCAGCCGTGACATACTGACCGATGGTGCGCAGCGCCGCCAGGTAGCCGACCTTCATGTTGACGAGGTGGTCCCCGTCACCCAAGAGCACGGCAACCCCCTTGCCCTTGAGCCCGGCGGGCAGCGACGCATCTCCGTAGGGCATCCCCCACGCGAGCGCCGACTGCGCTTGGATCAGCGCCTTGCCCATCCCTGGATTGGCCTTGGCCCAGTCCGCGAACTTCGACCACTCCTTCATGCCGGGCCAGATCGAATCCTGCCCACAGCCTGCATCCGCGGCGCAGGGCGGAGCTGGCATGGCGGCCCATGCCTCGAGCACGGGCTTCCAACTGAGCTTGTCGGCGCTGGCCTTGGCCAGGGTGCCGTTGAGTTGCTTGAGGAGGTCGGCACCATCCTGCGCGAGGGCGGCAGCGGGCGCGACAAGGCATGCGACGATGGCAAGGACTCGAACCATGGTGGAGACTCCGGGGTTCGAAGGCTAGCACGAAGGCCCGGCCGACGCGGCGTGACCATTACACTCGCCCCATGGCCGAAGTCCCGCCTGATCGAATCCATGTCCTGCTCGTCGGTTCCGGTGGTCGGGAGCACGCGCTCGCGTGGCGCATGCGCCGCTCGCCGCGGCTTGGCGAACTCTGGTGCGAACGGACCGCCAACGCCGGGATCCAAGCCCTGTGCAAGGCCTGCCCTGAGGAGGTGGCGGCCAAGCGCAACTTCTACTTCCTGCAGTGGCTCACGAAGGAGAAGATCGGCCTCGTCGTGATTGGCCCCGAGGCGCCGCTCGAGGCGGGCCTGGCCGATGCGATCGCCGCAACCGGCGTGCCCGTGTTCGGCCCGGTCCAGGCTGGCGCGCGACTCGAGAGCGACAAGGCCTTCGCGAAGGACCTGATGCGTCAAGCCAGCGTGCCCACGGCCGAGGGCAAGTCGTTCACCTCGATGGATGCTGCCCTGCACTATGTGCTCGCTCGTGACCAACCGATGGTCGTCAAGGCCGCCGGTCTCTGCGCAGGCAAGGGCGTGGTCGTGTGCGACCGCGGCGGCGAGGCTGCTGCCGTCATCCGTCGCATGATGGGTGCGAAGGAGTTCGGCGACGCCGGCATGAAGATCGTGGTCGAGGAGAAGCTCGATGGCCAGGAACTCTCCGTGCTCGCCCTCGTCGATGGAAGCACGATCAGCCTCCTCGAACCATGCCAGGATCACAAGCAGGTCGGTGAGGGCGACACGGGGTCCAACACCGGCGGCATGGGCGCGTACTGCCCGACTCCGCTTGCCGACGAGACCACGATGAGTGCGATCGTCCGCGATGTGCTCGTGCCGACGGTCGATGCGCTCAAGCGCGATGGCATTCCGTTCAGGGGCGTGCTGTACGCCGGCGTGATGCTCACGCCCGCGGGCCCCAAGGTGCTGGAGTTCAACACACGCTTCGGCGATCCCGAGACGCAGCCGCTCATGATGCGCTTCCAAGGCGATCTCGTCGAAACGCTGTGGCGTTGCGCCACCGGCTCGCTTGACGGAGCCTCGTTCACCTTTGACCAGCGCGTGGCCGTCTGCGTCGCCGTCTGCGCCGAGGGTTACCCCGGCACGCCACGCAAGGGAGACCCCATCGCCGGCATCTCCGCGGCGGAAGCTTGTGCGGGTGAGGGCGAGGAGCTCGTGGTCTTCCATGCCGGGACGACCCGGCTCAAGGATGGAACGCTCGTCACCAGCGGCGGGCGCGTCGTGGGTGTCACGGCGCTTGCCGGAAGCCTTGAGCGGGCGCAGGCTTTGGCCAACCAGGCCGCTCGCTGCATCGAGTTCCCGGGTGCCTTTTTCCGCTCGGACATTGGCCACCGGGTACTCAAGGCGACCGCCTCAAAGGGCTGATTCCCGGTTGTGGCGACCCACATTGTGGACTAGACTGCCTGAACGGCCCGCTGTGCGGGTTCTGTGCCATCGACCCCACGGAGCAAGTACCGATGATCTTCCGCTTTGTACCCCATGCCAGCCTCCTTGCTGCGCTCGTTGCCTCGGTTGCCCTCGAACCCGGTGCAGCGCATGCACAGGTCCGCGCTGCCGCTGGCCGTGGCAAGGCTGGACCCGGTCCAACCAACCTGTCTGTTCCGACTGACCCCCGGACCGGCCGCAGCGTTGCGACGGGGCGCGTGCTGGTCCGCGTGAAGCCCGAGTACAGCATCACGGCGCCGCGATACGGGCAGGACGGCGAACTGACGAGCCGCACCGGTATGGATCTGACGGGCCTGAGCGACGCGCTCGACACGCTCGGCGCTTCGTACTCGTCGATGGTCGACCTGACCCCGGCGCAGACTGCCGAACTCCGCGAGCGCGCCCGTCGTCGCTCGGGCCGTTGGTCGCGCGACCTGTCAGACTGGATCGCCGTGCAGTGCAAGGGTGACCTCTTGAGCACCGCGAGCTACCTTCAAGGGCTCGAGATGGTCGATCTCGTCGAGATCGAGGCGCGAGTGAACCAGGCGGGAGATTGCGATCCCGCCGAGTGCAGTGAGACCAACGATGGCGATTGCCCCGGTCCTGCGGCCGTACCGAATGACAGTATTCTGAGTACCGGTGACGGTAATGCGGGCGGCGTCACCAATGGCGCCATCGATGATTGCGTCGACCTGATCAATGAGTGGTTGGGTGATTGCGTCGGGACTCCTCCGTGTGCCGGCGGCACTGCCGTGTGGGACTGGGGTTGCCTGACCATGGCCAACTTCCTCTGCACGCCGTCGGTATACGCGCCGAGTGGCGGGGCATGGACGACCTGCGGTGATCCGACCGGCGGTGGCGACCCAGCGGGCAACGGAACATGGTCGACATTCACCGCAGGCCATCTTGTTCACCATCAACTTCAGTCGGCCGCCGCGCTCACCGGTTCGCGCGAGCCACTCTGCTGCGATGTCGTCTGTGCCGTGAACTATCTGTGCTGCACCCTCGCATGGGATGCAGACTGCGCGGCTTCTGCGCTCACGATCCCGGATTGCTACATCACGCGCGACTACTTCGTGGATTTCTCGGTAACCGCCCCCGACGACCCCTCGGTCGTCTCGATCTACGACCTCAACCCGGACACTGCGGACTTCGATCAAGGCAACCCGTACGACCCCTCGGGGGAAGACACCCCCTATTACGGGGATTCGAACCTCCTGCTCGGTGAAACATTCAACCCGGGCGCGGGCATCGACTTCCCCATCGGAGATCCTGATGGGGTGGATATCGACCAACCCGATCCTAACCCGGGACTGGACAACGTCGAGGGCAGAGTCGCTTTCGGCAGCATGCCCCTGGCACTGTGGGGTACGCGCCTTCGTCAGCTCCCTCCGCCAGGTACTCCTGACAACCCCGACTTCTTCCCATTCATGCGCACCACCACCTTCCTGGGCGGCGGCCTCGATGTGGGCTACATGGACTTCCTGGCAGAGGCCCTGTTTGGGGTTGAAGATGGTCTGACCGGGGGCCCGATCCCTGGACAGGTACTTCCTCCCGATTCCTATTCCGTCAAGGTGGGCTTGGTCGACCTGAGCATGTTCATCAACCACGAGGAGTTCCTCGTCGGCGGCGAGTCCAAGATCATTCTCGAGCCTGGTCAGGGCGTGTTCGTGCTCGATCCAACGCCGGTTGCGTGCGAGTGTGGGGGCTTCGAGGCGACGGCCGAGGACTGCTGCGCCCGTTGCGCCCTCCCCCCGAACAACCCCACTGCGTGCGTGGATGTCTCCGATCCGACCTTCCCGCCGGACGGCTTCGTGGTCTACCCGCAGCACGGCACGGCCGTGATGTCGATCCTCGTGGCGAACCCTGACACCAAGGGCGTTTCTGGCCTTTGCCCTGAGTCCGAGGCTTGGTTCTTCCCGGCTCTGTCATCCACCGGCCTCAGCCGCACCGCAGCCGCCCTAACCGGAGCCGCGTTCTACCTGACCGACGAAGGCGAAGACGGTTTGCCCGAAGCGAATGTCTGCGTCATCCCGCTTGAGTCGGCCGGCGGCTTCCAGCCTCTCAACTCGATTGATGCCGCTGCGCCTGAACAGGGTCAAGCTCTTCGCGATGTGCTGAGCCAGGGTTCCGACGCAGGATTGACATGGGTGTTGTCCGCCGGCAATGGAGCCCGGATCATCGACCCCGCCCAGGTCCGTGAAGCCGATGCGCCCGACACTCCGGACACAACAAGCTGCATCGTCGTCGGTGGTGTCTGGCCCGGGTTCCAGTTGCAACTGCCGACGGACAGCCTCTTCCCCACGAACATCAATGTTCTGGTCGGGCAGCCGCCGAGCCCCAACCATGTTCCGGCTGCTTGGCCAGGCAACGACTACTGCCGCGTCGGCATGAGCAACTTCCTGAACCCCGAACCCGAAGAGGGCACGAACAATCTGACCATCTCAGGCTGGGGATCCGGCATCTGTGCCGCTGGCTATGGCGATCTGTTCCTCGGCGATGATGACAGCAGCCGAACTGGTTACGACGGCACGGTGCAGCCGGGTGAGCGCGGCCAACTTCGACGCTACACCGCCAACTTCGACGGCACCTCGGGTGCCGCAGCGATGATTGGTGGTGCAGCCGTGCTGCTGCAGCAGTTCGCCAAACTGCAGTTCGAAGGCATCGGCATTCCCGCCGACCAATTGAAGAATGTGCTCACGGGGTCGGCACCCGGTCAGGCCCCTGCCAGTTCGATCTTCCCGCAGTGCGGCCAAGCGAGCCCGCCGACCCAGTCGGAGAACCCGATCTTCGGTGACACCAACGGGGAAGACACTGAGATCGCCTCGGTGCGCGGGTTCCCCAACTTGCGCTTCATGGCGCTTGAGGTCAACGCGGGAGAGTGGTTTGACCCGTCCAACGACGCAGAGGTTGAGCTGATCACGGGCAAGCCGATCAACGAGCCCAACAACTACTCGGTGAAGGAAGTGGATGCGGTCTACCTGAAGGCCCGTTCCGACCGCCGACGCGGCTCGAGCGGCGGCTTCGGCCCGAGCGTGCCCTACCCGCTGCCCAACCGCGTGGTGGATGTGCAGGTGGCCCGCAATACGGGCTTCCTCTCGCCGGACGATGCTCTGAAGATCAACGTCGAGGGGAGTACCACCATCCTGGGATCCGGCCTGACGCTGGCGATGGTGTTCGTCTACAACGCAGTCACGAACCGCTGGGAACTCTGGTTGCCGGAAGATAATGAGATTCAGGTGCTTCCTGGTGGTGTCCCGAACGCGTGGGTCGTGCAAAGCCCGGGCTGTTCGCCCGCAAGCGCCTATGTCGTGAATGACGAAGGCGCACTCAAGGTGTTCGCGCGCGTGGTCACCATGGCTGGCGGCACTGGCTCGAACTACCAGTGCTGGCATGACCAGATCAAGGTGCAGATCAACGCCGCGGGTGAGTTGTACACCGTGGGTGACTGCGGTGGTGGCTTTGGTGGCCCCTGACTCCAATCCAAGTGCTTGTACTTCCAGGGCCCCCATGCACACGCATGGGGGCCCTGTTCATTCCTATGATCCCGCGCATGCATTCGAGCTTTCGCGAACGCACGGTCGATGGCGTGACCTTCCTGGAATGCGCCCCCCTGCGCGACGCAGGCTTCCTGCACGCCTTCAGTACGCGTCGGTCGGGCGAGAGCACTGAACCATTCGACTCGCTCGACCTCCAGCGTCCCGGTGCCGCGCCTGAGCGGCGCGATGAGCTCGAACGCAACACCCGCCGGTTCCTCGACGCGATCGGTCTGTCCGGCCGTGGCCTGGCCGATGCGCAGCAGGTCCACGGCAAGCTCGTGCTGGAGCCGACCACGGCGGGACTCTGCGGTGCGGGCGATGCTCTCATCGCCGATGCAGGCGGACCAGCCGTTGGTGTCCGCAGCGCTGACTGCGTGACGGTGCTGGTAGGCGATCCAGCCACCGGACGAGTCGCAGCGATCCACGCCGGCTGGCGTGGTGTCGCGGCCGGAGTGGTCGGTACGGCCGTCCGCGCGATGAAGGGACGCGGATCACGACCACCGGGGCTCGTGGCAGCCGTGGGGCCATCCATCAGCGCCATCAGGTTCGAGGTCGGGCCCGAGGTCATCAGCGCGTTCGTTGCGGCAGACCTTGGCGAATGCGCCATGCCCGCGCACGGGGCCAAGGCCTTCGCCGACCTTGAGCGCGCGGTGTGCCTGCAGGCCGTACGGGAAGGCATTCCAGCCTCGTCGATCCACACCTGCGACTGCTGCACGGCTGCCGACCCAGGGCGGTTCTTCAGTCATCGTCGGGATGCAGGACTGACGGGCCGCATGCTCTCGGTCATCGCTCCCCGCGCCTGAATCGGAGCACATCCTCCCTCCACGGTGCAGGATGGGATAGGATCTTCACGCCCGGTTGCCTCGTGGGACTCAGCATGTCGCGAAGCCGAGAACTGGACCCGATCCGGTGTCTTCATGATGCCAAGATGCAGTTCGTCGAGTCGTGGGCGGACATGGGTGTCCATTGGGGCGTGCCGCGCAGCATGACCGCGGTCCATGCCCTGCTCTTCATCGAAGGCGTGCCACTGAACATGGATCAGATGATGGATCGGCTCGGCATCAGTCGCGGCAATGCCAGCATGACGCTTCGTACCCTCGAGGAATGGGGCATCGTGCACCGCACCACGGACGATGCCACGCGCCGCGATCTCTTCGCGGCAGAACAGGATGTGTGGCGCCTCTTCGCCGCGGTGATTCGAGTTCGCAAGGCGAGGGAGATCGACCCGCTCAAGGCGATCCTGATCCGCTGCCGGGAACAGACCACCAGGGTTTCCAACGATCCGGACCTTTCAGCGGACTACGAGCGCTTCAACCAGAAGCTCGACGACATGCTGCTCTATCTCTCGCTGCTCGACAGATTGACCTCGCAGTTCGCTCGGCTGGACCGCCACGCCACGCTCGAGTCCGTCAGCCTGCTCGCCCGGCCATCACCCGATTGAGCCACGACAGCGTCCGATCGCGCCACGGGGCGCCCGATTGCGGGAGCCCGGGGGACAACTCTCCTTGGATTGGCGCGAATCTGTATTACCTTTCTTGGCATGATGGTGGCCGCGACCATTGCCCATGCGCTGCTGGCGACTCCGGGCCCTCAGGGCTCGTTCTTGCCATTCGTGAACGAGGCCAACGCCCGTGGCGCCGTGGCCACGACGCTTGGCTCCCCGCAGACCGTGGGACAGTATGGGTTCGGCGTGGGCTTCGCGGATCTTGATCGCGATGGCGATGCCGACCTCGTGGCGCTGGGCACGACGACCGCGCTCGCGTCGGTCTTCGAGAACACGGATGACGGACAGTTCGTGAACCGCACGGCGACCTGCGGCATCACGGGGCTCACCAGCCCCGGTGGTTTCGCCGCCGCCGACCTTGATGCCGATGGCGATCTCGATCTGGTCATCAGCCAGCGAGGCCACGGCACCAGGCTCTATCTCCAGGCTGCGCCGATGGTCTTCATCGATGCCACCGAACGCAGCGGTCTCGATAGCGCATGGATGGGCCGATGCGTCTCGATGGCGGATCTCGATGGCGACGGTTGGATCGATTGCACGATCGCGAACTATGCAGGCCTGATCATCGGGACGGAGGACGCGTACCCGCAGACCTTCCTGAACCAGCAGGGCTCGGGCCGGTTCACCGAAGTCAGTGCATGGTGTGGCATCAATGCACCGGCTCACAACTTCATGGTCATGCCAGCCGATCTTGACCGTGATGGGGATCCTGACCTGTACCTCTCGAATGACCGCGCCCACATTGGGCCCATCTACTCTACGAACAGGCTCATGCGCAACGATCGTGGCCGCTGGACCGAGCTCACCGCGACCTCTGGCGCCATCGGCAGCGCCTTCTTCAGCATGGGTGTCGCCCGCGCGGACTTCGACGGCAACGGGTTGCTTGATGTGGCGTGCACCAACATCACGGTGACCAACCAACCGCTTGGTGCGGTCCACCCCCTGTTCATGCAGGTTGCCCCGATGTCGTGGGAGGAGCAAGCCACCGCGCGCGGGCTTGTGACCGCGACGAACCTCACCGGCTGGTCGATCCAGGCCTTCGATGCAGACCACGACGGCGATCCCGATCTGCACATCGTGCACCAAGCCGCCCAGGACCGCTTCTTCCTGAACGAGGGAGGGCAGTTCACCGATCTCACCACTGCCGCTGCGCTCGGTGGCGGTCCGCAGGTCGATTACGGCTCGGCCTGCGCCGATGTGGATGGTGATGGTGCCATCGATCTGGTGACCAATCCCCTTGGCGCGCCACTGCGGCTCTTCATGAACATGGAAGGTCGCGGTCGACCGGCCGTGCGGATCGGTGTCGCCGGCGAGTGGCCCAATGTCGATGCCATCGGCGCACTCGTCGATGTCGAAGTGGACGAGCGAACGACACCGCTGGAGATCGCGGCCGGCGGCGTGGGCTACCTTGGGATGAACGATCCCAGGGTGCATGTTGGACTGGGCGAGTCGCCAAGCGCCGACCGCGTGACGGTGACCTGGCCGTGGACCGGAACGACCCGCACGATTCATGCTCTCCCGGCCGGTGCGTGCTGGATCATCCATCCGCCGGAGCAACTCGGTGACGCCAATCAGGACTGGACCGTCGATGCGGTGGACGAGGCGGCATTCAGCGCTTGCCTCGATGCGTCCCCCATGACTTGCCCATGCCTTGTCTTCGACTTTGACGGTGATGGAGCCATCACGCCCGTGGATGCGACGGCGTTCGAGGCTCGGGCGAGCCTCGCTCGCTGCGACTTCGACCTTGACGGCGATGTCGACGGCGCGGACTTGTCCATGATGGTCGCCGGCTGGGACACGAACAATCCACGGCTGGATGCCACACGCGACGGGACCGTTACCGGAGCGGATCTGGCTCGACTGCTCGCGGAGTGGTCGCCTTGAGGCATCCGGCTGCTACACTCCCTGCCCCGTTGGACAGGTGGCCGAGTGGTTGAAGGCACCGGTTTGCTAAACCGGCATACGGGGTATATCCCTGTATCGCGGGTTCGAATCCCGCCCTGTCCGTTCGGTCGTCCGCGGCCCGGCATCGCCCGGGCCGCGCGCGTTTGAGGATCGCTCGTCCCGCCATGGAACAGTTCTTCCACGATCTCTGGCAGTTGGTCTCGCAGCCCGGGCTGCTGCGGGAGAACCTCGCGCAGATCGTGTCCACGCTCGGAGGCACGGCGACGTACGCCATGCTTGGCCTGATCGTCTTTGCCGAGACGGGCCTGGTGATCACGCCATTCCTGCCCGGCGACAGCTTGCTGTTCGCCACGGGAGCCGTATGCGCCACGGTGGCCAGCGTCGCCGCCCAGCAGGGCACGGATCCGGTGATCACCATCCACACCATGGGCTTGGTGCTCTTCGTGGCTGCGGTCCTCGGCGACGGCGTGAACTACCACATCGGCCGGGCGATTGGTCCCGTGGCCTTCAGCGGCCGCTACCGCTGGCTCAAGAAGGAGCATCTGGGCCGCACCCACGCCTTCTTCGAGAAGTATGGCGGACGGGCAGTGGTCCTGGCGCGTTTCGTGCCGATCGTGCGCACCTTCGCTCCCTTCGTGGCGGGCATCGGAGCCATGACCTACTCCAGATTCCTGTTCTACAACGTGTTCGGTGCGATCATCTGGGTCGGCCTGCTGCTTGGTGCGGGCTACTGGCTCGGTGGATTGGCGATCGTGCAAGAGAACTTCTCGACGATCGTGCTCCTCATCATCGTGGTCAGCCTGCTGCCCTTCGCCTGGGAGTGGTGGTCCCATCGCCGCGCTGCTCGGTCAGGCGGCCAGTAGACTTCCGCTCCTCCCATGAAGATCCATGAGTACCAGGCCCGTCAGTTGCTGGAGGAGGCATCGATCGCCGTTCCCCCCAGCCGCATGGTGCAAACGGTGGCCGAAGCCCACAGCGCCGCCTCGGACATCCTCGCCGGTGGTGCCAAGTCGCTTGTCGTGAAGGCGCAGGTCCACGCGGGTGGCCGCGGCAAGGCTGGTTTCGTGAAGGTGATGAAGTCCGCCGACGAAGCCCGCTCGGCTGCCGAATTCATGCTGGGCAACCGCATGGTCAGCCCCCAGACGCCGCCCGAGGGACTGCAGATCAAGCGCCTGCTCGTGGCCGAGGCCGTCGACATCGCGAAGGAGTTTTACCTGGCCATCACGCTCGATCGTGCCAGGCACACGAACACCCTGATTGCAAGCGCCGAGGGGGGTGTCGAGATCGAGCATGTCGCCGAGACGCGCCCCGACGCGATCATCCGCCAGCCACTCGATCCGGTGTCCGGGCTGGCCCCCTTCCAGGCCCGTGCCGTGGGGATGAAGCTCGGCCTCACGGGCAAGCCGCTTGCACAAGCCATCGACCTGATGATGCGCATGGCCGCCCTGCTCACGAGGACCGATGCCAGCATGGTCGAGGTGAACCCACTGGTGCTCACTCCGCCTGATGTGGCGAACCCCGAAGGCCGCATCGTCGCCGTCGATGCGAAGTTCAACTTCGATGACAACGCGCTCTTCCGCCAGAAGGCGATCGCGGCGATGTTCGACCCGACCGAGGAGAACGCGGGAGAACTTCGTGCCCAGGAGTTCGGACTCTCCTATGTGGCACTCGACGGCTCCATCGGCTGCCTCGTGAACGGCGCAGGACTGGCCATGAGCACGATGGACATCATCAAGCTCGAAGGCGGTGAGCCTGCGAACTTCCTCGATGTCGGTGGCAGCGCGACCGAGGAGGCCGTGAGCGAGGCGTTCCGCATCATCCTCAGCGACCAGCGCGTGAAGGGCGTGCTCGTGAACATCTTCGGTGGCATCATGCAGTGCGACCGCATTGCGCGCGCCATCGTCGGTGCCGCCAAGTCGGTCGGCTTCAAGGTGCCGCTCGTCGTCCGGCTCGAAGGGACCAACGTCGCCGAGGCCAGGCGGATCCTTGAGGCTGCCAAGGCCGAACTGCCGACCATGCAGGCGGCAGGCGACCTGGGCGATGCGGCGCGCCGCATCGTCGCTGCAACCAAGGCCTGAAGCCCGTGCTCGCACTCTGGGACATCGACGGCACGCTCCTGAAGAGCGAGCATGCGGGCATCCATGCGATGCTCGAGGCGCTGCACGAGCTGTACCCCCGTACCTCGTTCTCCTTCGACGGCGTCGATGTCAGTGGACGGCTCGATCCGCTGATCTACCGCGATCTCGCAGCGCGACACGGCATCCCCGGAGATGAGGATGCCCACGCCACCTTCCGGGTGACCTACGCCGAGCGGCTGCGCGCACGGCTGGCGGCACGGAACACGGTGCGCGCCCTGGTTGGTGTCGGGGAACTCGTTCGTGCGCTCCATGACCATGCGCATTGGGAGCAGGGCCTGCTCACGGGCAACTACGAGCCAACTGGTTTCCTGAAGGTAATCCATGCAGGACTTGAGCCGGGACATTTCCGCATCAATGCCTTCGCCGACCATGGAGCCACCCGACGCGATCTGCCACCGGTAGCCATCCGGCGCTACCGGGAAGTCACCGGTCGCACGGTGCCACCGGGGCGGGTGGTGATCCTCGGCGACACGCCGCTCGATGTCGACTGTGCGCACCACAACGGATGCCGGTGCCTGGCCGTGGCGACCGGCATCCATCCGGCGGATGAACTGCGCGCAGCCGGCGCCGACCTCGTCGTGGACGACCTGTCGGATGTCACGGGCATCCTGCGCTGGCTCGAAGCCTGATCGATCCGCAGCGATAGCCTCCCTGCGAATGGCCTATCGCGCCTGGTGCTCGGACTTTTATGTCAACATGAAGCTCGGCCTGAAGATGGATCTTCCGGCGGCGCGCGAGCCCGTCCTGGAGCTCTTCGACAGGATCAGGCGCCAAGTGCCCAGCCTGAGTCGTCTGCGACGGACCGACTCCGAGGTCGCGCTCGAGAGTCCCGAAGGCGAGCCAAGCCTGATGTGGGTGGCCATGAAGGCAACCAGCCTGCGAGCGGGCTATGTCAATCCGCCCGACATGGCCGAGACCTACAGGTTGCACCGCTTCCTCCTTGAGACGGCGCCATACTTCCTCTCGATCAGCCCGCTCGACATCGACTCGGTCGATCTGGTCTTCGGCTTCGACCTCGAGACCGAGCACGATCGCGACATCATCGTGTACAACGCCTTGCTGTCCGACAGCAGGTTGTCGGGCCTCTTCGACCCCGACCATGACCTGCCGATCGATGTGCAGCCGTTCATCGGGCTGAACCTGACGCCGGACGGTGAGTGGCAGTCCTTCGTCGAGGTCAAGACCCGCCCCAAGGCGGTGGACGGGTCGAGCGCGCGCCACCTGCCCGAACCCATCAGCGTGATCCTCACGGTGCGCAGGGTGGGTCCCGTCGCCACGCTCGATGAACTGCCGGCTGTCCTCGCTTCGCTGGCCGGGCACGCGGAACGACTGGCCGAGTCACGGGTGATTCCCCATGTGATCACGCCGCTGCGCGAGGAGATCCTGAGCCAGTGACGGCATCGGGCCCGGTGGCACGGCAGGTCATGCCCGATCCCCCATGCGACGGTGGCGGCAAGCCATCGTCATGCAGGTGCCACATGACACGCGGCGCCCTGGATCAGGCGCCGCGCGACGAAGTCCGGGTTGTGCAGGGCGTCACTTGACCGTGACGAACTTCGAGACCGACTTGAGGTCGGGCACGATCTGCGGGGTCACGAAGAGGCTGAACGAGGCGCCCTTCGAGAGGTTCACGACCTTGGTCGCCTTCATGCGGGCCGTCCAGATGCGGCCACCGCGCTGCTGGGTGACATTGTCACGGCCGCGGGCGGTGGCAATTCGGGTCAGGACGCGCTGTACCGAGGGCTGCATGCGCATCAGCCGCTGCAGGGTCTTGCGGTACTTGGGTTCCGCGGGGACCTGCTTCAGGGTGATGGTGACGGTGCTGCCGGGGGTGATGGTCATGAATCGCTCCGAATGTCGAGTCGGCCAGTCTAGCGGGAACCTCGGGCCCCGGCAAGGGTTGGAAGCGCCACACGCTCACTGCTGGAGGCTCGGCACCGCGGCGGCCGAGAACAGGTGCCAAAGTGCCTGCGTACCCGAGCGGCCGTGGCCTTGATCGCGCAGGAGCGCGTACAAACGCTCCGCGCGAGCGAGCCCGTCCAACTCCAGTTGGAGTGCGCGGGCCTCGTCCAGGGCGATCCGGAGGTCCTTGCAGAAGTGCTCCACGAAGAAGCCCGGCGCAAAGTCCCCACGAAGGATGCGCGGACCGAGGTTATTGACGCTCCAACTGCCGGCCGCCCCACCGCCAACGCTCTCGAGCACCTTGGTCGGATCGAGGCCGCTGCCCTGCGCATAGGCGAGCGCCTCGCACAAGCCGAGCATCGAACTCGCGATGAGGATCTGGTTCACCATCTTGCAATGCTGGCCCGTACCCGGACCGCCGTGGTGGACGATCGTCTTGCCCATGGCCGCAAGGAGCGGACGGGCCGTTTCGACCGACGCGCCATCGCCACCGACCATGATGCTGAGTGCTGCGTTGCGCGCACCGATGTCGCCGCCCGAGACCGGCGCATCGATCGATGCCACACCGAGCGATGTCGCCTGACTGGCCAGATCCCGGGCGAGCGTGGGCGTGCTCGTCGTCATGTCGATGATGATGCGCGGCGGGATCCGTGCGCGCAGCGTTCCGGACGCACCACGATGGACGGCATCAACATCGCCCGGATACCCAACCATGGAGATCGCCACATCACACGAATCGGCGGCTTCGGCCGGTGAGTCGCACCAGGTGGCACCGGCAGCAAGCACATCCTCGGCCCGGGTCCGCGTGCGCGTGGTGATGCGCAACTCATGCCCTGCCTTGATGAGATGAAGGGCCATCGAACGACCCATCACGCCAGTGCCGATCCACGCTATGCGCATCAGGACCTCCTGCCGCATCGAGGGCGGCGTACCGGGCAAGCACAAGGCCTGCCGGGCGCACTCGCGCGGCAGGCCTTGACAACGGAGAGGGTGGGATTCGAACCCACGAGCAGGACAAGCCCGCTACTAGTTTTCGAGACTAGCTCCTTCAACCGCTCGGACACCTCTCCTGAGGGACGGGAAGTATGCCCTGCGTGGTGCAGTCGGTCAAACGGTCGGGCTATCAGCCAGTCCAGTTGCCCAGGAGAATGCCGAGATCCGCGCCATCGACAATGCCGTTGCCGTTCAGGTCGGCCGATCCGCCTGAGGCTCCCCAGGCTCCGAGCAGCGCGCCGAGATCCGCCCCATTGACGGCACCGTCACCGTTGAGATCACCGGGAATGCCATCGGGTTCGCACGCATCGGCCACGCCGTTCCCGTTGGCATCGGCACATGTGGTCCCGACTCCCTGCCAGCTCGCACCCGCTGCCGCGGCATCCGCCTGCGTGAGGATGAGGCAGAAACCATTCGCGAAGCACGCCGCGCCGACCGGATCAGGACAGTCGATCGTGGCGCAGGTCGAGTTGTTGCCCTGATAGTTGCCGCCGAGCGCACCGCACTGGGTGGGCGACACCGGGCCGGTACAGGTTCCGTCAGGCAGGCAGCATGCCCCCGTGGGGAAGCACACATACCCCGAGCAAGTCTGGCCAACCGGCCCCGGTACGCCACCCGCGGCGACGCAGTTGGCGTAGGAGAGCACAACGCAACCGCCGGTGGATGCGAAGCAGCATGGCACATTGCCGGTGGGCTGGCAGGTTGTCGATGTGCACGCGACCCCAGCACCCTGCCATCCACCATTGAGCGCCTGGCACTCTGCCTGCGTCAAGGACTGGCAGCCCTGGCTGTTGGGCAGGCAGCACGCTCCCGTTGGTGGTGTGCAGTTCACGCTCGTCCATGTTGCGCGCATGACCCAGTCACCGCTCGGACGACAGCCCGTGGGCAGTTCGCTGAATCGCTTCCAGCCCGGGGGGCATCCGAGGATGCCGCAGTTGATGGCGTTCAGCCAATTGTGGGTCGGCTGCGCCAGGCCGCTCGTGTCCGTGGCAGGGAACGCGTTGCTGTTTGACGGCGGTGCCGTGTAGCACGGGTTCGCGGTCTGGTTGTTGTGCTTGACGATTCGGTAGGCGATCGAGAACGCGTTGCTCGAGTTGGCATTGATGTAGATCTGCTCCGGATCGGATGGCTCGACCAGGAACTGCACATTCACGCCGTTGGTGCCTGGCCCCATCTGGATGTGCGGGATGATGTCGCCGTCGGAATCGATGCTGAACACCGGAGTGCCGGTGCTCGGGAAGCCTTGGTAGACCGTGATGCCCCACTCGGTCGTCGTGGCCGTGGTCGCAGCCTGGGTTCCGAAGATCATCTCGGCGAGATCGAGCCGGATGGGGAAGGCGCTCGCGGGCAGGACCCAGCTCACGCCTGCGGATTCACCCTGCGCAAAGCCGCCTTGGAGGATGTACTGCCCCCCGGTGAATGACGCATCGGTATGGGCGCTGACGACCGGATCGCACTGCCCGGCCAGCGAGCCATCCTGCGACTGGCCGCTGAGGCGATGCACCACGCGCAACAAGGCGGGTTCGCCGGTCTGGATCGGCAGTGGATTCTGGCGTGGCCCGAGCTCATCGGCTACAGCCGAGGAGGCGGCCAGGACAACGAGCAGATGAGGGATCATGCGCATCAGCAAGCCTCCTGTTGATCTGCAGTAAGACTAGCACGGGAAGGCAAGAATCCAAACGAGGGACTGCAGCCGGCATCCGAGTACCGCGCCCCTGGGGATCTCCCAGACGCAGGATTTCGGCGTGCTGGATCGACCGACCGGTCCTCGATCCGCCGCTCAGCGACTGCTGGGTGCGGGCAGGTTGCTGGCTTCGTAGTCGATCGTGATCTTGTCCTGGAGGATTTCCTCGATCACGACCTCCAGATCGCTCATGCTGCCGCGTTCAACGAGCGGACGGGCGCCGTCGATCAGTTCGCCGAGGCGGCGCTGGATGAGGGCGGTCAGCTTGAAGCGGCCTCCCATCTTCTCGACGATGGCATCGCTCTTCAGGGCTTCGATCATGGTGGCTCCTTGAGGGCCGCCCTGTGGGAGGCGGCGAGTTCCGTACGATAGGGGAAACCCCTTGACGCTGCAAGGGTTCCACCCATGCTCCAAACGATACGCCACCATGTGCTGCAGCGGGTCCTCTGGCGATTCCGCCTCGGGGATGGCTGGCCACTGCTCACGGCTGCCGGGGCCATGGGTGCCCTGATGGGCCTGATCGCCGTCTGCTTCATGGCCCCCATCCACTGGCTGGAGGGCTGGCTCAAGCAAGAGTCGCTGCTTGGGGGATCACTGCCTTGGCTGGTCGTCTTCGCCCCTGTGGCGGGCGCTCTCGCCAACGGTGTGGTCCTTGCACTGGTGCCCAACCCCTTCCGGGGGCACGGGGTGTCACAGGTCATCTGGTCGGTCGCCCGCAACCGGTCGCGCCTCCCGGTGTCGCTGGTGCTACGCCAGTGGTTGGGCAGCACGGCCACCATCGCATCGGGTGGTTCCGCCGGTCCCGAAGGTCCGATCGTCACCATCGGCTCGGTCGTGGGCAGCAATGTGGCGCAGGTCATTCGCGCGGATCCCTCCCAGCGCACGCTCCTGTTGGGCTGCGGTGCAGCGGCAGGACTCGCGGCGGTGTTCAGTGCTCCACTGACGGGCGTCTTCTTCGTGCTCGAAGTGCTCCTGCGCGACTTCTCGCTGCGTACCTTCGCGCCAGTCGTCCTGGCCAGTGTGCTCGGCGCGACGACTGCACAGTCGATCCTGCGAACGAACGCCCCCGTGATGGGTGTCGATCCCGAGGTCTACTCGGGCGCCCGCTTCGGGCTGGTGGACCTTCCTGCGTTCGTTCTCGTCGGTGCGGCATGCGGCGCCTGCAGCGTGCTGTTCTCGATCATGATGCACCGCGCGACGATCATGTTCGGTCGTATCCCGCTGCCGCGGTTGCTCGTCCCCGCCGTGGGCGCCCTGCTTCTGGCTGCGCTCGGCGTGGCATGGCTGTGGATCGTCGGCGAGGCGTCGGGGCAACCCCCCTTCTATTCCAACGGCTATCGCTTGATCGAGTCGTTGTGCTCAGGCGCCACGCAGGCCGGGCATGCCACCGGATGGTTGGTCCTGATGCTGGCCTCACTGCTGGCCCTGAAGATCGTGGCGACCACCTTCACGCTCGGCTCCGGGGGGACGGGCGGGCTGTTCGCACCGAGCCTCGTGTGCGGCGGCCTGATCGGCGCACTGGTCGCGGCGATCGCCAACTCGGTCGACGTTGTGCCGGACATCCACCCCGCCCTGTGCGTCGTGACCGGCATGGGAGCCTTCGTCGCGGGCAGTGCCCATGCACCGCTCGCAGGTCTCATGCTTTCGTACGAGATCACACGCGACTACACGGTGATGCTGCCACTCATGCTGGCGGTCGTCACATCACTGGCCGTGGCGCGCGCCCTCAAGCACGAGAGCCTCTACACCGAGGACCTGATCACCTACGGGCTCAACCTCGGTCATCAGCGTGATTGGAACCGGCTCGAGCGCACGATCGTGTCCGATCTGATGCTCGAGGAGCCGATCCGGGTCTCCCGCAGCGATGCTGCCGATGCCATCATTGCGCGGATCAAGGCCGGCCTGCCCGGCGATGCGATCGTGCTCGACTCGGACGGCCGCTATGAAGGCATGGTGCTCGATGCGGATGTACGGCCCATCGTCGCCTTCAGCGAGATCGCACCGCTGCTGACGGTCGAGGAACTGGTTCGCCGAGATGTGCCGCGCGTGTCGGCGACCGACAGTCTCGACGAGTGCATGCGCAAGTTCGGGCGAACATCGAGCACGAGCCTGCCGGTCGTGGATCGCGTGAGCGGCGAGTGCTCGGGCGTGGTGCAGCGCACCACCGTGCTGGAGGCCTACAGCCATGACAGCGACACCTGATCCCGGCGGTCGAGGTCGACCTGCCGCACGGCTGCGCTTCGGCGCGGCCATGCGTGTGAAGTCCAGCGCGGAGTTCGCGCAGGCATACAAGGCCGGCGTACGCGACGATGCACGGTGGGTCGTGGTGTACGGCCGCCCCAACGGCTTGTCCCATGCGCGGCTGGGCTTGAGCATCTCACGCAAGGTCGGCGGTGCGGTGGTCCGCAACAGGCTGAAGCGCCTGCTCCGCGAGGCCTTCCGGCTGCGCCAGCATGAGCTCGCGACCGGGATTGACCTGATCGTCGTGGGTCGTCCGCACGATTTGAGGCCGGTCGGCGATTACGAGGGCGTGCTGGTGCGCGCGTCATCGCGTCTTTCGGCGCGGCTGTCGCCCGGTACCGGATCGAAGCCCGAGCCGCCCCAGGGCTGACATCGTGCAATCCGCCGGGCCGTGAGCCACGCGCCCCGCCAGGCGCCGTGCAGTTCAAGTGCGCGCAGGCCGTAGTGCGAGCATGAGGGTTGGAACCTGCACTGGCCGCCGATGAGATGCCCGAGCGAGATCTGGTAGAGCCGGATGAGCGCCATGCCGGAACGGGCCACGACACCGGGCCGCACGCAGGGTGCCGATGCCGTGCAACCGCACCTGTTGCCGTGCTCGATCATTCCTCGATGACCGGATTGCGCAGGGAGCCCACGCCGGGAATCGAGACCTCGACGACATCACCGTGCTTGAGGAACACCGGTGGCGTTCGACCGGCACCGACGCCGGCCGGCGTCCCGGTCAGGATGACGGTGCCCGCGACGATGGTGGTGCCGAGCGAGAGGTCGCTGATGATGCGGGCCACACTGAAGACCATGCCATCCGTGCCGGCATCTTGCATGACCGTGCCATTGAGGCGCGTCACGATGCGCAGAGCCTGCGGATCCGGCACGGCCGACGCGGGGACGGGCGCACTCATCGGGCAGAAGGTGTCGAAGCCCTTGCCGCGGCAGAACTGGCCGCCGGAGCCCTTGAGCTGCCACCAGCGCGCGCTGACATCGTTGGCAACCGCGTACCCCGAGACGACATGAAGCGCATGCTCCACGGGAACATCCTTGCAGTCACGGCCGATGACGACCGCGAGCTCACCCTCCCAATCGACCTGTGGGCCATTCGTGCGGCAGATCGCCGGGATCCTGATCGCCTCGCCATCACCGACCACCGATGCAGGATTCTTGGTGAACACCATGAGATGCTCGGGAGGCTTGCCGCCCATCTCGGTGGCGTGGTCAAGGAAATTCTTGCCGATGGCGATGATCGCTGGCGGTCGCATCATGGCTCCGAGGCTAGCGCAGGTGGAGTCACCACGATCACTTGGTCTCGGCGTCGCTGCTTCGACCGCCAGCGGGCTGCGACGCCCTCTTCGCAGCCTCGGCGGCACGGGCCGCACGGACCTCCTCCATGCCCGGCGGCTCGGGGAGCGCGCGTTCGAACGGCAGCATCTGCGAAATCGGGTTCAAGGCATACTCAGCGGCCAGCGGCGCCTTGATGTCGTCGTAGACCATCCGGCGCTGCTCCTCGGAAGCCTTGTTGTACATGGTCAGGCGGTCATAGATCGGCTGCGATGCATCCAGCATGACCTTCTGGAAGACGAAGCGCACGCTGTCACTGAGGTCGCTCACGAGGTCAGCCATGCGCTTCTCGCCGAAACGGTTCACGAAGTCGTAGTAGCGGTTGCCCTGGAAGAACTCGATCAGGTTGCGTGACTCGCGGATCGCGTCCTCGAGGATCTTGGGCCGATTCAGCAGGAGCCCTTCGCGGAAGCCACGCTCAAGCCAGCCGTAGACATCGCGGCGCGCATACTCCGGTTGATGCTCGTACTCACCCCGTGTGGTGTTCACCACGAAGGTGTCGAGTTGGGACTCGTACTTGTTGTTGGGAATCAGGCCGGTGCGCCCGAACAGACGGTCGAGCCGATCCAGGATGGCCTGAGCGCCCTCGTAGTCACTGATGTGATAGAGCTCGCACACCGCACTCGACATGAAGTTCTCGTAGAAGTCGCAGAAGCTGTCGCCACCGGCGCCGCGCGTGCCGTAGTGCTTCTCGTAGAGCGTGGTGAAGTAGCGGTCGATCGACTTGATCCAGCGGGGATCGGTCAGCCGGCCCGGGTTGTCACCGCTGAAGGGGTCGTAGATCACGAGCCCGCTGCGAGCCATGGCTTGCATCGCCTGGATCGACACACGATCATTGTTCACGATCTTGTAGATGTCGTCATCGGTGTTGGATCGCTTCTCGGCGATCCTTTGCCCCAGCGTGGCCCAGTAGTAGGCATGGGCCTGGGGGTGGCGCCAGTCCAGTGGGCCCGCGTCCCGCGTGAACTCCCACATGACCACGGGATCCATGTTGTAGTCGTCGCGCAGGACCTTCTTGCGCAGGAAGAGGATGAGCGTACGGAGCGCAGCGGCGTTGGCAGGATCGGCAAAGACGCGGTCGAACTCGGCGTAGATCGGGTCATTCGCCTTGTAGCGCTCGTCGAGCTGAAGCAGCTTGGCGTAAGGGCTTTCCCCCACGGCAGCCCAGCGGCCGTAGTTCATCAGGAACTGCCGATCGAGCGAGAACTGGAAGCGACGGTCGAACCGGGAGAGGCCACTGGTCAGTCGCTCCACGAGCGCCTTCACGCCCGGGGTCCTGGCCTCGGCTTCGTCGAGCGTTTCGGGTGCATCCTTGATCGCCTCGATCCAGACGATGCGCTGGTCCATCGGCACCGGCGGTGTGCCCAGCAGCATCTGCCACTCCCGCGCGAGTTCGCGCTTGTAGTAGAGGTGCGCATCGTCCGAGTAACTGTCGACCTTGTGGGCGAACCAGAACGCCAAATCCTTGTAGAGGATCAGGTCGTTGGGGTTGTAGCGGATGCCCCGGTTTCGGACGAGGTCGATTCCCGCCTTGACCCACGACCAGCGCTCCTCGGGCGTGTTCGTGAGGACCGAGATGTTGTAGGCCATGTTGTGGCCATGGAAGGCCCACACCTCACCGAAGCGCGGCTGCAGCTTCGTGATCAAGTCGGCGTCGGCCATGGCCTCATGGAAGAGGCCGGCCTGCTTCTGCCATGTCGCCTTGATCCAGAGATAGTCGACGATGATCCCCCGCAGCGTGCCGATGGCCGTGCCGAGCGCGACGATCGGCGGCGCGCCCTCGACCGAGACATCCGTGTAGCGCATGCCACGCTCGTCGCTGACGGCGACGAGCCGCGGCAGGAGCGCACCGCCCCCGAGCAGGGCCACGGTGGCCAGGACGACGCAGGCCAGTTGGATGAGACGGTCACGCATCGTTCAGCCCACCCCGCTGTAGATCGCCAACTCCTTGCGGCGGAAACCAAGCCAGCCCAGCGCCAGGGCGAGCCCGGTCCAGCCGATGCCGATGAGGAACGCCGACTGCAGCAGCACCAGGATCCCGATCGAACGGCCATCCACCAGGGCATCGACCGGTCTGGTCGCCCCAAAGGCACCCAGGAGCCATTGGCTCGAGAAGGCGATGCCCTTCACGCCCAGCTGCACCCACTGCAGCACGACCGGGGTCTCCTCGGCGATGCGGTACTGCTCAACGCTGATCTGGACAAACGGCGCAAGCTGCGCAGCCACGAAGATCGTGAACGCCAGCAGGCACGCGACGCCGAAGCTCAGCAGCGTGGCACTGGCCACACCAAGCATCGCGAGGAAGGCGAGCTTCGTCCACTGCACCCCCATCGCGCGCGCAAAGTTGCCGCCGAAGCCGCCGACCGCATAGAGGATCTCGATCCCATCGGGATCGAAGATGATCGTCCCCTCCCCCGGCGTGAAGTTCGTGCCGTCGAAGCCAAGGGACATGATCTCGACCGTCAGGTCGCCATTCGCATCAATGAGCTCGGCAGGGATCGGCAGCACATTGGCCTGCACCGGCACGAACTGCTTGTCGACCCACGATCCGTCGGCGAAGCGGAAGATCACCGGATGCTGCTCGTGCGAGTCATCCTGGCCGAGATGGAACTCGTAGCGCAGCGTGACCTGCTCCGTGCCGCCCGGCACGGCAACATTGCGGAAGGTGAAGGTCCTTCCCTGCCCCGCCGGGATCGCTCGCTGCTGGCTCCCGAAGGCGGTGATGCGTTCCTCGGCCATCCTGATGCGAGTCTCGTACAGGTCGCGCTCACCGGAATCGATCTCGGCCTTCAGGACCGGATCGCTTTCGATCGCTTGGTCGACCAATTCCACCAGACGACCGGGCTGGAGCGACTCGTACTCCGCAAGCTTGCCTTCACGCGCCACGAGCACTTCCTCGCGTACCGCGCGTGCATCGAGTGGATCGGCTGCCGGCCGCAGTGAGAGGTACTGGACATACGCGACGATGCAGGCGGCGCCAACGATCAGGATGCTCGTGTTCACGGCCATGATCCCGAGCCACTTGCCGAGCATGTACTGCGCACGCGAGACGGGTTTGGTCAGGAGCTGCCAGATCTGGCGGTCGCGCATCTCGAACGCGACGGTCGAGCACGCCAGCAGCAGGGTCATGACCGAAGCGACGCTGAAGACCAGGCCGCACCCTCGACTGATGTAGGTCTGGATCTGGTAGCGCAGCGGCGACGCCGGATCGATCGAGAGCGGCAGGATCGGAAGCACCACGAGAAGGAGGCCGATGAAGGCAACGCTGATGCGCTGGCGCTGGGCTTCACGCATGACGGTCGCAGCGATCGCGAGGACGGGCGCCGCACCGGAGAGCAGAGCATCCAGCACGGCGACGACCATCAGGAACGACAGCGCGAGCGCACCGATGCCCACGAGTGCCAGCGCCAGCGGCACCTCGCTGAACCAGACCGCCGTGGCAGCGGCGACCCCCGAGAGGCCAGCAATGACGATGAGGTACATCGCGAGACCTGACCAGATGCAGCCCAGTGCAAGCACCAGCAGCGCCATGACCAGGCCGATGCAGTTCCCGAGGCTCTGTACGAGCACCGCCGGGGCCCACGCCGGCAAGGTCGGCGAGACGAGCACGCGAGCAAGATCATCGACCCCGATCAGGCGCCCCTCCGAATCGGCCATGCGTGGCACCATGGCCTTCACGCGCGGGCCACCGTAGGTGAACTCCCCGATCGTCAGTTCGCCGCGCTCCAGCAGGGCGACCGCCTCGGGCGACCGTTCATCGAGGTCGATCGCCGAGAGCACCGACCCCATCTGCGTACGCAGTGCCTGCGCGCGGACTGCTGCGACCATGAGCGGCATCGCCGAGGCGATGATCGCCATCGCGGCCAGGATCGACAGCACCCACTTCCCACGGCGCGACCGCGCGAAACCGGCGAAGCGATCCAGCCTGGACCATCGCAACGACATCAGTCCCGCTTCCCCGAAGATCCATCGCGCTGGTCGCCCAGGAGGCCTTCGATGATCGAGCGGTCGACATCCTTGCCGGCGGCGTTCGGCGCGGGTTGCTTCGCTGCCGCTGCCTCGGCGGCCTGGGTCGAGGTCGGAGCAGAGGCCGATGGGGCGACGGATGCGGTCGACGGTGCTGGCGTCGAGGCTGGCTTGGATGCCGGCGCGCCGCTCAACTCTGCGAGCACATCCTGCTGCGGGGTTGGGTTGGCAGCGGTCTTGACGGCGGTTGCGGCGGCTGGACGATCGTCCCCACGCTTCAGGTCCTCGACCAGTTCGCGCCCCTCGGACTGGGTCGCTGGTTCGGCGCCACCGCCGAGGAAACGCGCCGTCTGTCCGCCCTGGAGCGCGCCGCTCGTGGCGGCCTGCTCGGCCTGCGCCTTGGCCACGAGGCCCATGAAGAACTCCTCGAGCCGTTGGCGCGCAGGCTGCACCGACTCGACGGCGACGCCCTCTTCGCGGCGCACAAGCTCGTCGATGCGACCGATCGTGGCCGCGCGGAGCTTCGGCAGTCGGATGACGGTGTGATCGGTGTCGCTGAGCAACTCGCCGGCCGTTCCCTGCGCACGGATGCGGCCGCCGTACAGGATCACCATGCGCGTGCACACATCCTCGACATCGGCGAGCAGGTGGCTCGAGAGCAGGATTGTCTTGCCGCGGCGCCCGAGCTCGATGAGGAGTTCCTTGACCTGGTGCGTGCCGATCGGATCGAGGCCGCTCGTCGGTTCATCGAGGATCAGGAACTCGGGATCGTTGATGAGTGCCTGGGCAAGCCCCAGGCGACGGGCCATGCCCTTCGAGAACTCCCCAACGGCGCGGTGAGTCACATGCTGCAGTCCCACCATCTCCAGCAACTCGTCGACGCGCTCGCGACGGATCGATCGCCTCTGGCCGAAGAGCTTGGCGTAGTACTCGAGCGTCTCACGAGGATTGAGGAATCGGTAGAGGTAGGACTCCTCGGGCAGATAGCCGATGCGGCTCTTGACGGAAACATCGCCCGGATCGCGCCCGAACACGCTGAGCTTGCCGCGCGAGCGCCGCAGCAGCCCGAGGATCAGCTTGATCGTGGTGCTCTTGCCGCTGCCGTTGGGACCGAGCAGGCCGAAGATCTCGCGCTCGCGGATCTCGAAGTCGATGCCATCGACCGCGCGGGCCTTCGACCGCATCCAGAAATCAGAGAAGTCCTTGGTCAGTCCGATCGCCTCGACGATGGGACGAGCCTGCTCGCTTGATGCGCTCATCGATCGCTCCTCGCGCGGTCAGGGCTGCGCGAAGCCCTTCTTGCCGTCCTTCTCGAGGCGACGACCGGCCTTGTCGATCATGATCTGCCGGCTGCCGATCTGGAACGCAGGATCCTGCGCACCGAGCATCTGCGCCTCGAGCTTCTTGCGCTCGAGCTCCGCGTTGCGCCGGGCCTGCATGATGTCGTTCGCGCTCTTGATGGCCACATCAAGGGTGCCCGTACCCCGGGGCACCGAGAAGACCTCCGCCGTCGGCGAGGTCAGCGTGTCGCGCAGCGCCTCGAGCCAGAGCTGGCGGACGAGTTGACGCGGGTTCTCACGGAAGCTTGGCGCAAGGCTGGCCAGCCGCCGCTGCTCGGCACCGAGCGAGGCCTCGATCTGCACTTGGTAGGCACGGCTGCGCGAGACGGTCCGGGCGGCCATGCCGCCAATGTCGGGCTGCTCGAGCCGGCGGCCGATTTCGTCGAGCTTGGCGTCGGCAGCCTGCTTGGTCGCGGGCTCGGCGGGATCGACGCGCCCCAGCAAGACCTCGTAGGCCGCGACCATGTCGAGAATCTCGCCGAATTGGGGGCCGGCGGCGGCGAGCAGGCGTGTGTTCGCCTCCTGCCGGGCCTTCTCGACATTGGTCTTGGCATCCTCGCGAGCGGCCTGGACGGCCTGCACGGCATTGCGCACGGCGAGCGGCGCGATGCGTTCGGGAATCTGGACATTCGCCAGCTGCAGCCCGCTCTGCATGCGATCCAACTGGGCCTGCGCGCGCTCGCGAACCAACTGCGCGGGCAGATCCCGCTGTTCGAGCAACTCGACGAGCGTCAGCTGCGCAGCGGTCTGCACCATGGCTGCACGCACGGCCAGGCGAACCAGCGCATCGCGTCGTTCCCAGTCAAAGGAGCGCACCAACTGCACCGGATCGGCCACGCCGTACTCGACGACGATCTGCACATGCGCCAGATCCCCGTCGGCCGTGATGAGCGAGCCATCCACGCCGGGCCGGATCGGATTCGTCGTGTCAGCACCCTCGGTCGCCTGGTCAAGCGTGACTTGGTCGCCCTTGGACCGGAACCAGAACTCGTTGCGCAAATCGACCACGCGCTTCTGCTCGAAGGCCACGACCTGGCCCACGGGGTAGGGCCAGAACGGCTGCAATCCGGGCGAAAGGGCCTCTTCGCCCGGCGCGCCCTCGATCGCGCCAAAGACGGTGCGCACGCCGGTGTATCCCTCCTGCACGGTCTGGAAGCCAGAGAAGAGGAACGCCACCACCAGACCAACGATGGCCAACTGCAGCAGGCGATAGGACAGCTTGAGCGCGTCGGCGAGGCTCTGGTTCGCCGGGTTCATCGCCGCGCGCACTGCGGCGACATCGTTCGCCGAGGCCTCGACCGCAAAGTCGGCGTGTGCCGCGCGGCGCGGATGCGATGACGCGGGATCGACGCCCGTCGGATCGTTCGGATCGCCGTCGCTCACTTCGAGCCCTCCTTGGCAGGCTGCGGGATGCCCTTGGCATCGGTGGGCGCATCGAGATCGACCAGGTGGAACGGCGCCCTGCTGGTGTCGGTGATGAAGGTCGTGCTGCCGGAGAGCGACGCACGCAGCGTGTCGAGCCACGCGAGGAAGATTGCCAGATCGGCATCCTCGCGCATCTGCTCGTAGTAGCGCGTGGCCTGCTCGTTGCCGACGGCTTCGATGTTGGCAGCCCACTGCTCGGCGAACTTGCGGATCGTGTCGGCCTGGCTCGCGGCCTGGCTCTTGATCGCATCGGCCTCGCTGTTGCCCTTGCTCTCCTCGAGATTCGCCAGCGTCTCCTGCACGGTCGCCATGCGGCGCAGCACGGCCACCGTCGTCTTGGGCGGGAGCACGATCTGGCTGATGCCCACATCGACGGGCTCCACGCCGGGCGCCCGGGTCTTGCGCAGGTCGGCGAGGATCGCATCCTCGGCGGCGGCGATCTTGCTGTCGGACCCGATCAGCTCGTTGAAGGAGTACTGCCCGATCGCACGGACGGCACCCTGCAGCTGCGTCTCGAGTTCCTTGCCCGCCTTCTCGAGCGTGCCGAACGAGGTGTAGAACTGCAGCGGGCCGTCGCCCTCGCCATCGATGCGCCAGAGGAGGTAGGCCTGCACCACGACCTGCTGGCCGTCACGCGTGAGCACCGTTTCGAGCGGGCTCTCGATGAACTGGCGTCGCACATCGAGCTTGACGGCGCGGTCGATGAAGAACGGTGCCTTCAGGTGCATGCCCGCATCGCGCTGGATGCCTGCTGGCTTGCCCAGTCGCTCGAGCACGGCGACTTCGTTGAACCCGACCGAATAGGTCGTGTTGAACAGCACGAGCACGAGGAGGATGACCGAACCGACGATGATGGGAATGCGCTTGTTCATGGTGGGAACGATGGATCAGTTGTTGGACTCGCCGTCCTTGGTCAGGTAGTCGCCCAGGTTCAGGCCCGACTCGGGCTCCTGCATTTCGATGTGCATGCGGACCCGTCCGGGATCCGCACCGATGACGTACTTCATGCGCGCCCGGGCCAGTTGCTCGCCGAGCACTTCCATGGTCCGTCGCTGCCGGTAGAGCTCGGGCGCGGCACGGAAGGCAGCCGCCTGCCCGAAGACCTCGCTGGCGTTGCGGCTGGCATCGAGCTGGAGTTCCCACCGCCGGGTGCGGGCCTTGGCAATGACGCTCGAGGCCTGCGCGGGATTGCGCAGGAGGATCGATTCAACGGTGGTGCGCAGTTCAGTGGCCTGCGTGGACGCCAAGCCGAACTCACGCTCGGCGGCACGCAACCGCTCGATCGCAGCAACCGCCTCGCGCGCGACATCGGTCCCGCCCACGACCGCGGCCATCGTGGTGTTGACCACCCGCTGCGCCTCATCGCGCACCTTGCGTGCATTCTGCGTGTCGATCGAGAGTTCCTCGAACATGCCAGCGCTCTCACCTGGTGGCCGGAGCGCGGGTATCAGCACGCTGACCACCTCGACACCGCAGCGCTCGGCGTCGAACGCGGCTTGGATGCGGCCCTTGAGGGCGGCACCGAGCGACTCGGCATCCGGCGAGAGCACGCGATCGAGTGGCTGCGTGGCCAGGAACTGCGTGGCTTCGCGCAGCGAGATCGCCCGCAGCGCCCGCTCACGCATGGTGAGCGGGCTCCGGCGGGTGCGGACTTCGCTGGCGAACGACAGGAAGTCGATCAGGCCGGTGGGACGAACTCGGTAGTTCAGCACGATGTCGGCGTTGACCAGAGCGAACTGCGCACTGACCGAGCGCGCGGCCGCCTCATCCTCGCCGACCACCGGCGTTGGTGCGATCGCCGATTCGGCGCGGCGAGCCGCCGTGCTGGCGCTCACGATGAAGGGCTTGCGCTCGGGGTCATCGGGCTGGTCGCTGGCCCACGCATATCCCACCTGCAGCGACTTCGGGCCCAGCTGCACCGAGCGGACCGATGCGACGGGCCAGACTTCGACCGTCTCGATCGGCCACGGCCACTTGAGCACAAGATGGCCCTGCGAGACATCGCCGACCACGCGGCCGCCGCGCAGGCGCACGGCCTGTTCCCCGGGCCCGACCACCACGACCATGCTCATGCCCACGAGCAGGATCGCCGCGAGCGTGACGAGCTTGGCCACATTGCGCAGCAGGAGCTGGTAGCCCCAGCTGCTGGTGACATCGAAGCCGAACTGGTAGTTGACGGCCTCATTGATGCCGCGCACGATCGAATCGGGCGCGGCAAGCAGGCCCAGCACCTTGCTGTCGAACGCAGCGCGCGGGATCTCGCCCACGCGGCGCGGCCGGTACAGGTTCAGCACGAAGTTCAGGACGATCTCGCCGGCAAGCCCGAAGAGCAGGAACGGCAGCGCATGCGCCATGCGCTCGAGCATGGTCGGCTGGTCGACATAGCGCATCGCCACGCCCACGGCCACGGCCAGCAGCACGATGGCGTTGCCCACCATGACGCCTGCACCGCCGCGCAGGTTCTGCCACGCTGGCAGCGAGGCCATGCCCGCGATCCAGCGGCTGAAGACGAAGCAGACAAGCGCGAGGAACGCGCAGCCCGCGAGCATCCATCCCCCGTTGGCCGCAACGCGGAACGCCTCGACGCTCGGCTTGGGATCGTTGAGTGCGTCGAAGTAGCCCAGGATGCGCGAGCCGAGGAGCACATAGGCACCGGCCATGAGCATGCTCGCCACGGGCACGATCACGCGGTGCATGAGTTCGAGGCGGCGTGCCGCGACGCGGGCATCGGCAGCACCTGCCTCGAAGACGCTTTGACGATCGCCACGCGACGCGGCGAGCTCCTCGGTTTCGAGCTCCTCGAGCCGCTCCAAGCGATGCTGATGGAAGGTGATGACCAAGGCCATCCAGGCAAGGGATCCGATGAGCACCATCAGGCTGACCCAGGTCAGCGTGGTGTCGGACTGGACCCTGGCGAAGATCAGCACCAGCAGCCCGACGACGAGCTGCAGGATGAGCCCGAAACCGGAAACGCGAGTGGCCTGTTGATAGGCGAAGTGGTCGATCCGCATGGCATGCACCGCGAGGGCCCTGAGAAGTGAAGGGGGAGAGGACCTGAAACGATGTGACGGGAGTGTATGCAAGGACCCGGCACCGTGCCGGGCAGGACACGAGACGAACCGAACCACCCCGGGGTTCGCTTGACGCGGCACCCTTGTCCGCCGATGCTTCCCGCATGGGCCTCCTCGAGCAGCTCCTTGCCATCGCTCGCAACACCTTTCTGGAGTCGATCCGGCAGCCCGTGGCGCTCGTGGTCACCGTGGTCGCCGGTCTGCTGGTCGTGATGGCCAATCCGTTCTCGGCCTACACCATGATGGATGACGATCGGATGTTCCTGGACATGAGCCTGTCCACGGTCTTCCTGTCGGGCGCGCTGCTGGCCGCGATGCTGGCGACCAATGTCGTCTCGCGCGAGATCGAGAATCGCACCGCGCTGACGGTGATCTCGAAGCCGGTCGCCCGCGCGAGCGTGGTGCTGGGCAAGTACCTCGGCGCCGTGGCCGCGCTCCTGGCATGCATGCTCGCGCTGATGCTGATCCTCGCGCTCGTCGAACTGCACGGGGTTCAACAGACCGTGCGCACACCGTACCACCTGCCGGTCATCGCCTTCGGCAGTGCGGCCGTGATCCTCGCCTTCGCCGTGGCGACCTGGTGCAACTACTTCTACGCCTCGAGCTTCGCGGCGGTCTTCATCATGTCGGTCTCGCCGCTGCTGCTCGTGGCCTATGTGCTCGCACTGCTGTTCGACACGGGCTTCGCGCCGCAATCGATCGCCACCGACTTCCGGCCCGAGGTCTGGAAGGCCGGCCTCCTCATGGCGCTCGGTGTGGCGGTGCTCTGCGCTGTGGCCGTGGCCGTGAGCACGAGGCTCGGACAGGTGCTCACGGTGACCGTGACGGTCGGCACGCTGCTGCTTGGCCTGTTGAGCGACTGGTTCTTCGGCCGCACGGTGGTGGCCGGTGCCGAGAAGGCAGGTGAGGCTGCGTACTGGGCGAGCAAGACCGCATGGGGCATCGTGCCGAACTTCCAGGTCTTCTGGGTCACCGATGCCCTGAACCAGGGCGTGACGATCCCGGGGAACTACCTGTGGCTCACGGCGCTGTATGCGGCGTGCTTCGTGGTGGCGGCGCTGGCGCTCGGCGTGGCGCTCTTCCAACGCCGCGAAGTGGGCTGAGTCGCGATCAATCCCAGCGCTCGACCTGCCGCTGCACCTTGGCGCGCGTCAGGAAGATCAGCGTGGCGAACGGAACGATGGCGACGGCAATCGTGCCACCCGCCCCGAAGATCATCGTCATGCGCCGGTTGGCGGCGGGGTCGAACTCGCCCAGCAGCTCGCGCATGCGCGGGTCGTTCGAGGCGGCGATCTGCCACTCGTGCGCCAGACGGTTGTACTCCACCTGCGTGGGCAGGAGCAGCCATGAAAGGACCAGGCTGACGGCGGCAATGATCAGTCGCAGGACCGCCCAACGCTGCACGCGAGCGATGCCGACGCGTCGCTGCGCGACCACGCCGAGCCCGCCGACACCGAGCAAGACGCCGAGCCCCACCGAGAGCACGCCTCCGCCGACGACGAACACCAGCAGCGCCATGGGCATGCGCGGCGGCTCCCCACCGGGTGCGGCCATCGCCATGAGCATGGGCGCGGCGAGGGTGCCAGCCACCCCCAGCAGCATCACGATCGAACCGAGCACGGCGTACACCAGCAGCGTGATGCCCACGGGCATGGCCCAGCGCGCGATGGGCGGCGGAAGGTCCTCGGCCGCGAGCGGCCGATCCGCGCGGGGAGGCGTTGGGGAATCGAGCATCGTCAGTTGCCGGCGCCGTCTCGCTGCTTGCGGGCCTGCTGTTGCTGGTACTTCAATTGCTCCAGCTGCTCCTCGAGCTGCTCGGGCGGAGGCACCTGGAACTGGAATCGAAGCATCTCGGGAGCCTTCTTCCACCACTCGAGCAGCTTCTTGATCGCATCGATGCGCTTGTTCAGGATCACGTTGCCGTCGCCGGTCCCAGTGCCGCCGAGTTGGTACTGACGGAAGAGCTCCGGCACTTCCTTTTCGCACTGCTCGCAGGTGCGCTTCCACTTCTCGAAGACCTTGTTGCCGGCCGCACTGACCTCGTACTGGCCCTTTGGAACGCCCATCGCGGTCAGCAGGTCGTCCAGCGTGTCCGCCGTGCCGCTGCTGAACTTGCAGGCCAGCGCGTTCGAGGCGTTGAAGGTCAGGTTCTCCTTGGCGTTGCTCAGTGCGTGCGTGCCCTCGAGCGTGTCGTAGAAGGTGACCTCGCCTGTGTCGGGGTCCACGTCGTAGGAGAGCAGGTCCTCGGCGTGCACCATCGCGCGACCGACGAAGGGGCTCCGGCCGCCCATCTCGCAGGTGCGGGCGACAGCATCTTCCCACTCCTGCGCCCCCTGCTCGACCCAGGCCTGGCCCGAGATGCGGGTGATCGAGCCCATGGATCCGGTCCTCATGAAGTAGATCTCGGGTGCATACATCGCGGTGAATGCACCACCGGAGATCGCCTTCTCGATCCACGCCACGAGCCGATGGCCACCGTCGCGGATCCCCATCAGCGCCGCCTGGATCTCGGGCGTTTCCAGGACGAGGCCGCCGTTGGAGTTGATCTTGATGATGACGATCTGCCCCGGACCAGCCGCGTTGGCCATGTCCTTGATCGTGTGCATGTCCTTGGCGCGCAGTTGGATGCCCACCGTGCCCTCGAGCGGGAGGATGAAGATCTGTTTCTTCTCCTGTTCGTCCGCAGCGGCGGCGGGCGGGTCCGCCTGCTTGGCCGCAGGCTTGGCACCCACCTTCGAGGAGGACGAGGGATTCGACGGAGCTGGCTTGGTCGACTGCGCGAGAGCGGCGGGCGCAAGGGCGAGCAGCGAGGCGAGCAGCGTGGCGATGGCGGTCTTCGGGGTCATGGTCAGTGTTCAGCGTGGTCGGATGGTCGTGGGTGATCGGTGATGGAGGCAGCAGCGAGCAGCGATGATCGGCTCAGCCGCCGCCGGGTCCGCCCGGCGAACCGAAGCCGCGGCCACCGCGGCCGCCACCGGTCCCGGAGCCGCCCTGGTTGTCCTTCTTGGCCTTGTTTCGGGCGATCTGCTCCTGCTTCCAGCGCTCGATCTGATCCTTGAGCTGGTTCAGGTCAGGGTGACGGGTCATGCGCCACTTCGTGTAGGCGGCGTCGTTCTTCTCGAGCAGATCGACGATCTTCTCGTAGTGGCGCTTGGCGAGGTCGGTGTACTTGCCCGCATCGAGCTGGAGCTTCGAGCGGGCGTCCTGCCAGAGTTCCTCGGCGGTATCGAAGGCCTTGTTCCAGGCGCGGTGCCAGTCGGCACCGATGCGTTCGCCGGCGCCCATCTCAGGATCCTGCTCGCTCGGCACCACTTGGAACTCGCGAAAGCCGCGCAGGAACATCAGCTCACCCAGATCGCTCGCGCTGCCGTCGGCCAGACCGAGGTCTTCGGCCGTATCGGCGTCGAACGCGGCGAATGCCTTCTCAGAGCCGTCGACGACCCAGGTGCCGTCGGCATCCTGCGTCCAGACGAGGTCGCGGCCCTTCCACGATGCACTGAGCTTGAGCTCGGGGCGCATCATGGCGCGGCCGATCATGATGTCGTAACCGCCGACCTCGAAGAAGCCGTTGGCAATCCCCACCACCGCCTCGCGGAACTTGGCCAGCACCTGCGGATCCTCGATGCTGTAGCGCTCGGCGACGCGGCCAAGACCATCGAGCCGCGCGCCTGGCTTCATGTACATGTCCTTGAACGCGAAAGCCAGCAGCGTGCTGTAACCCCAGGAATCCTGCACCCACATCATGGTCGGCGTGCCGCGGAGTTCCTCGTCCAGCAGCTTCAGCATGCGTCGCTGCGAGTCATCCTCGAAGACACCGGAGCCGTCCTCGTTGCGCTCGGCGGTGTAGAAGCCTTCCTTCAGGTCCTGGCTGTCCAGCGTGAACACGACCAGATCGGGCTTCTTCGCCTTGATGTCGTCAACGAACCTTTGGCAGAGCTCGGGGTGAATGTCCAGACCCCAGATGCCCGTGAACGGCGCGACATAGACGCGCGGTCCGGCGGGCGCTGCCGCAGGTGCGGCTTCGGCCGGCTTTGCAGCGGGCTTCGCTGGCGCGGTGTCCTTGGTCGTGGCTGGCTTGGTGGCGGCGGGCTTGGTCGCTGGTTTCGTGGCATCCTTCTTGGGGGGTGCCTGGAAGGCGAGCAGCGGCAGGGCAAGCACGGCGAGCGTCAGGGCGATTCGGCGCATGACGGGCATACTAGCGGAACCCCCCACCCGTTCATCCATCAAAGATTCAGTTCAGGGGTTGGCCCGTCCCCACTCCAAGGCCTGTGCCAGTGCCGCGGCCGGATCGGTCACCCGACCCTCCAACTGTGCGCGGTACACACGGTCAAGGACGGCCCCCATGCTCGGGCCCGGCCGCAGACCGGCTGCAATCAGGTCGCCGCCGTTGACCCATCGGGCGGGTGCAAGCCCGCCGGGTGCCGCTGCGTAGGGGGACAGCCACTCGCGGATCGCCTGCGCGCGCGCCGCGGCTTCGACCCCCACGATGTCCAGCGCCGATGGAGTCAGGGTCGATGCCAGGGTCAACCGCCGATCGGCGATCGTGGCGCCGTCGAAGCCGTCCCGCATCCACGCGGCCAGCCCGAGCGTCGAGTCGAGATCGCCCGACTCGCGGTTGCTGAGCATGAGCGCTTCGGTCCAGTGCCCAGTGCCGCCGCCGCGATCGGTGCGGTCGCGCAGCCAGGCCGCAAGCAGTGCGCCCACGGGCCGGCCGTGCTCGATGGCCGCCAGGCGAGTCAATGGCCCCGCGGTGTGTGGTTCAGCGAAGACCGCGGCATCGAGCCCGAGCGACTCGACCAGTTCGGCACCCCCCACGCGGCTCGGATGCTCGACGATCTTGCGGATCTCGATGCCGATGCGCTCACGGCTGACGCCGGCCAGTTCGGAAGCGTGCGCCTTGATCGCCGAAGCCGTCTGCGGCTCGATCTTGAGCGCGAAGCGTGCCGCGAAACGCGCGGCACGCAGCATGCGCAGTCGATCCTCGCGGATGCGTTCGTGCGGCGAGCCGATCGCTCGCAAGACGCGTGCCGCGACATCCGCACGGCCATCGACGAAGTCGATGACCTCGCCCGTTTGCGGATCCATGAAGAGGCCGTTGACGGTGAAGTCGCGCCGGAGCGCATCCTCCTCGGGCGTGGCGAACCGCACTGAGTCGGGACGGCGGCTGTCGGAGTACGGACCATCCGCACGGAAGGTGGCGACTTCCACGATCACGCCGCCCGAGCGCACGAGCATGACGCCGAACGATTCCCCAACTCCCTTGGCACCCTTGAAGAGGGCCGTGATCTCGTCGGGCTTGGCGCTCGTGGCGATGTCGAAGTCTGTCGGCTCGATCAGCAGGAGTTGGTCGCGAACGCAGCCCCCCGCGAAGTAGGCGACATGCCCTGCATCGCGCAGGCGAAGCGCGATCGACCGCGCTGCATCGTGCGGTGTCAGGTGCGGCTGGCTCATGCTCGCCCCATGGACATGCGCAGGTCCGTCTGGAGCGCACCGATGCGGTGCTGCAACTCGAGCATGCCCGCCGTCGGGTCCTTGAAGAGTTCGGCCACCTCGTTGGCGGGAATGACCGGCCCCGCAAGGCAGCCGATGCGACGGAAGGGTCGCGGAAGGAACTTCCCCTTCGGCCAGGCCTCGAAGGTGCCCTCGATGGCCAAGGGGATGATGGGTACCGCTGCCTTGCGGATCATGATCGAGGCACCACGCTTGAACTCCTTGAGCTCGCCATCCTCCGAGCGCGTGCCCTCGGGAAACACCAGCACCACGCGACCGGCCTTGAGCTCGTCGATGCCGGCACGCATCGCCGCGGCATCGGCACCATCCCGGTTGATGGGAATCGTGCCGAGGCTGCGGATGAGCCAGCCGAAGGGACCCACGAAGAGCGACGCACGACCCATGGGCGAGAACGGCCGCTCGGCGAGGAATGTGCCGCACACCGGCGGGTCGTAGAAACTGCAGTGGTTGCAGACGGCCAGGAACGCGCCCGTGCGCGGCACATTCGAGCGACCGAGGTAGAGCCTCCGATGGAACAGCAGGAAGAACGCCTCGACCGCGAGTGTCACGAGATCGAACCAGGTCGACTGCACCACGCCGCGGCCCGGGCAACGCCGAGCAAACTGCGTCAGGCGCACGGAACGGTCCCCCGGGCATGCCGCTGGCCGAGCGTGTGGCCGACCATCGCGCGAACGATCGACTCCAAGCGCTCGACGACCTGCTCCTGCGTCATGTCGCTGGTGTCGACCACCTTCGCGCCCTCGGGGCAGCGCAAGGGGCCGGTGGCCCGGCCCGCATCAAGGGCATCGCGGCGAATGATCGAAGCAAGGATCTCCGATTCATCGACGCGCTCGCCCTGGGCGACGAGCTGTTCGCACCGGCGACGCGCGCGTACCTCGGGGCGCGCATCGAGGTAGATGCGCACCGGGGCATGCGGGAAGACCACGCTGCCTTGGTCGCGTCCTTCCGTGACGAGCCAGGGGTGCGCCGCAGCGATGCGGCGCTGCGCCTGAACGAGCCGCTCGCGCACGGCTCGATGCGCCGCGACATACGAGACATGATCCGTGACTGCTTGCGAGCGGATGGCCGTGCTGACATCGCGCCCATCGAGCATCACCCGCGGAGGATTCACGGTGAAGTCGAAGTCGACCACGCACGCATGCGTGACGCGATCGACCGCCTCGGCATCCTGCGAGGACACCCCATGGGACAGGGCCCACAGCGTGAGTGCGCGATACATCGCACCCGTGTCCAGCATGTCCAGCCCCAGACGGGTCGCCAGCATCGACGCAACCGAACTCTTGCCGGTACCGGCTGGGCCGTCGATCGTGATGACGACCCCGTGGATCATTCGTCGTCGCCCTCGATGGCTGCCACGGGATCATCCTCCTCGCCATCGGCATCCTGCTCGGCGAGGAGTTCCGTGAGGAGGGCGACCGCCTTCTCGATCGGGGCGACCGGATCGGCGGTGCCCACATAGTCGATGCAGAGCGTGTTGCCGTAACCCACGGACTGGATGGCGCTGACCGCGTCGGCGAGATCCCACTCCTTGTGGGTACCCGCGCGCGTGAAGGTCTTGACGGTGGCCTCGATGGCGGCACTGGCGTAGGGCGCCACGCGACGCAGCGCGCCTTGCAGGTCGCCGGAGTTGTGGGCGTGGGCGAAGCTCGGGAGCGCACCGATGCGGAACCCTCCGACCTTCTTGATGAGTTCCGCGTAGTTCGCGGCATCGGCCAAGATGGGGTCCGAGGGTCGCAGCAGCGTGTTCACATCCATGCGCTCGATGCGCTGCATCGAATGCTTGATGGCCTTGCCGTAGCGCTCGAGGGCGTCGACCGAGCCGATCGCGGACGGGGTCATGCCCACGGAATTGCAGCCGAGCGACTGAGCCGCCCCGGCGAAGCTGAAGAGACGGTCTCCGCTTGCCCCGGGGTCGCGAAGGAAGTCCAGCGGGTGGTCATCGACCAGAACAAGGATCGGACAACCGGCCTTGTCGGCCCGGTCGCGGAGCCTCTCGAGGTCGGTCCGGGTCTTGCCGCGAAGCATGGCCGCCGGAAGGTTCATGCCCCGAAGGCCCAGGTACTCCGCGGCGAACCGGGGCACATCCAGCAGGTCGGCCGGAGCCGGCCCCTTCAGGACCTTTCCCGGTGCGATGCAGGCCGCGTTGATCGTGAGGATGGTCTGGACGTGCACGGCTTGTGGATCCAGACCGGAGTCTAGCAAGGTGTCGCGCTATGCTTGACGGCCTACTTTCCCCGGAGCATCAGGAGCCATCATGTCCAGCCCATCGACCTGCCGATACACCGACTCGCACGAATGGTTCCTCGCCGAAGGCAACACGGTGACGGTAGGCATCACGCAGTTCGCAGCCAACGAGTTGACCGACATCACCTATGTGGGCATGAAACCCGCCGGCACGGCCGTGTCGAGCGGTACAAGCCTGGGTGAGGTCGAGTCGGTCAAGACGACCAGCGACGTCTACACCGTGCTCGCTGGCACGATCGTCGAGGTCAACCCGGCGGCCACAGGCGATCCGTCGATCCTGAACTCCGATCCCTTCGGCAAGGGCTGGCTCGTCAAGCTGAAGGTGTCCGACACCTCGGCGCTGGACCGCCTGATGGACAGCGCGACCTATGACACCAAGCACCCCGTCGGCTGAAGCCACGAGAGCGGCGATGCAGTCCCCCGCCCCGAGCACGGGCCCGGTCGGGATCTCGCTGTCGCGCGTGGTCAAGAGCTACCGCCAAGGGCGGCGGGCCGTGCAGGCCTTGCGCGGGGTTGACCTGCACATCGACGGCCCGGGCTTCTACGGCATCATGGGCGCCAGCGGCAGCGGCAAGAGCACGCTGCTGCACCTCCTCGGTGGACTCGACCGACCCGACTCGGGCACGATCACCGTGGCGGGTCACCGGCTCGAATCGATGGACGAGTCTGCGCTCACGCTGTTCCGCAGGCGCTCGGTCGGCATCGTGTTCCAGCAGTTCAACCTGCTGCCGACGCTGGATGCACTGGGCAATGTGATCCTGCCCGGCATCCTCGATGGGCGTCCGCGCGCCGACTTGGAGGCCCGCGGCCTGGCGCTCCTCGAGGAACTCGGGCTTGGTGCGCGCGCAGACCATCGCCCCGAGGCGATGAGCGGTGGCGAGCAGCAACGCGTGGCCATTGCGCGGGCACTGCTCTTCGAGCCCGGCGTGCTCTTGGCCGATGAACCCACGGGCAACCTCGACAGCGCGAGCGCCGATCGGCTCTGGACGATCCTCCGCGAAGTCGCTTCGCGACGGCAGCTGACGGTGGTCGTGGTGACCCACGAGCCCGCTGCCGCGTGCAACTGCGTCGAGACCTTCGTGCTGCGCGACGGTGCCGTCGCGGGACGATTCGAATCCTATGGCCTCACTCCATCCGAGCTGGTCCTTCGCGCGGCAGGCACTGGCCGGTAGGCACGGCCGCACCGCGCTGCTGGCGACGGCGGTCGCGCTCAGCGCGGCGCTGGTCACGGCGGTGTCCTGTGCCATCGCCACGGCGCAGTCCAATGTTGAAGTCCGGCTGCGCAGGCTCGTCGGGGACGCGGATGCAAGGCTCGTGCAGCGCTACGGCGAGGACTTCGCCGACGATGTGCTCGAGGAGGTGCGCGCACTGCCGGGCGTGCAGCATGCTTCTGGGCGACTCGATGGCTCGCTCACGCTGGTGCGCGCCGACGGGACCAAGGACGACTTCGGCCGCCCCAAGCGCGCGACGGTGCAGGCGCGCGGGGATGACCTGGTCGAGGACCTGCAGCTTCGCAAGGTCACCATGGTGGCCGGCCGCCGGCCCGAGCGCGATGACGAGATCATCGTGGATCCGCTGGCGGCAGAGATGCTCGGTGCCCAGCCCGGCACGCAGGTCGATGTGCAGCGCTTCGGAGACCCCATTCGACTCACCATCACGGGCATCTATGAGCGTCCCGTGCTGGGTGCGCTGCAGCGCCCGCTGGCGCAGGTCGCTCGACGGACGCTCGCCCTGGCGCAGGGACAGGATCCGGAAGTCAGCCGCATCGCGATCAAGCTCGAGCCGGGGCTCAAGTCCGAGGCCTGGATCCAGGAGCACAAGGGTGCCTTCGAGGATCCGCTGGTGCTTGAGCCTGCGGAACTGGCCACCGCCGGCTTCACGCGGCAGCTCGAGGCCGCGAACCTGGGTCTCCTGATCGCAACCATGATCGCGTTCATGTCGTGCGCCTTCATCGTCGCCACAGGCATGACCGTGGCCGTGAGCGAGCAGGTTCGGGAGATGGCGATCGCGCGATGCATCGGCGCACAGCGGCGCGACCTCTTCCTGGGCCAACTGATGGTTGGTGCGGCGATCGGTGGGCTCGGTGGCGTGCTGGGTGCGCCACTGGGGATCGGGGTGGCCTGGTGCTTGGCCGAGCACTTCAAGGAACTCGTCCCGGCGGGGCTCTCGATTGCGCCGTTGGGCATCGTGCTCAGCCTGGGCGGTGCACTCATGAGCGGCCTGCTAGGCGCGCTCTGGCCTGCGACGGCGGCCTCGCGGGTGTCGCCGCTCATGGCGCTCACCGTTCGGGCACGCGCCGTCAGCGGCTCCCTGCCGTGGGCGCTCGGGGCGCTGGGCGCAGCATGCATCGGCGTGCAACTCCTGCTGCTCCTGATCCCCGATGTCGAGCCGCGCTTCTGGGCGTGGGCCCTGGTCGGCCTGCCCCTGATCCATGTCGGATGGTTCGTGCTCTCCGTGCCGATCCTGGCAGCCATGACACCGTGGTCGGGTGAGCTCATCGAGCGCGCGCTCCGCATGCCGCAAGGCCTGCTCTCGGGAAGCCTGCGTGCGAGCCCGATCCGGTTCGGCCTGACGGCCGGAGCCCTCATGATGGGTGTGTCGATCATGGTCGGCACGCGATCGGACAGCGAAGCACTCGTGCGCAACCTGACCGAGCGTGTGCAGTTCGCCGATGCGTTCGTCTTCAAGACCGCGGGCTTCACCCCGGAGGAACAGGAACGCGTGCGGGCGATCCCCGGCGTGATCAACGCCGTGAGCGTGGGCTACATGCCGATCCGCGTGCGGGGGTTCGAGCGCAAGGACGGCACGGGTGACGAAACCTTGCTCGGCATCAAGGCGATCTCTCCGCCCAATGTCGTCTGCATCGGCTTCCAGCCCGAGGCGTTCTTCAGGCAGAACCGCATCAACTGGATCCGCGGCACCCCCGAGGCCGCGCTGCCGGCCCTCTTGGACGGTTCCGGCGTGTTGGTCGCCGAGGAGTTCCTCACCGCGCGCGGGCTCGATGTCGGCGATCGGCTGTTCCTGGGCGCGCGCGAGGAGAAGCGCACCTTCACGATCGTGGGCGTGGTGGGGTCGGCAGGACTTGACCTGGCCACGCAGTTCTTCGGGATCCGCTCGATGTACATGGAACACGCGGTGTCGTGCATCTTCATGGACTTCGATGTCGTGGCGCGAGAGTTCGGCAACCGCGAGGCGGTCATCATGCAGTTCAGCATGTCGCCGGACCTCGACGATGGGGGCGAGAAGGCGATGGCATCGCACCTCGAGGACCAGATCCCCGGCGCGAGCTTCGCCAGCGGTCGCACGATCCGTCGTGCCGTGCTCGAGATCGGCAATGTGATGCTGGCGCTGAGTGCCGGGATCGCCCTGGGGGCCATGATGCTGGCGTGCTTCGCGGTCGGCAATGTCGTGGTGGCCGGGATCGCGGCGCGGCGCCAGGAGTTCGGCGTGTTGCGGGCCGTCGGCGCCACACCATCGCTGCTCCTGCGTGTGGTCCTGGGCGAGGTGCTGGCGATCGCGCTCGCCGCGATCGTGAGCGGCTTCGGGCTCGGGATCCACCTGGCATGGATGGCGACGCGTCTCTACCACGACCTGGCGGGACTGGACCTGAAGATCACGCTGACGCCCCTGCCCCTGGCCATCGGCTGCCTGGTGCTGTTGGTCCTCACGGTGCTGGCTGCCACCCCCGCCGGCGTGCACCTGATGCGACGCCCTGTGCGCGAACTGCTTGCTGCTGCGCACGGTGCGTGAGCCCGGGCGGCATACCCTTGTCGGCATGGAGCGACGCTTCGAGCTCGTGAGCCCGTTTGCCCCCACCGGCGACCAGCCGGAGGCGATCAAGCAGCTCCTCGCAGGCGTGGCGACCGGCAATCGGTTCCAGACGCTGCTGGGCGCGACCGGCACCGGCAAGACCTTCACCATGGCCAATGTGATCGCGCGCTCGCAGCGCCCGACGCTGATCATGAGCCACAACAAGACGCTCGCGGCGCAACTCTACGAGGAAATGCGCCAGCTCTTCCCGCGCAACGCGGTGAGCTACTTCGTGAGCTACTACGACTACTACCAGCCCGAGGCGTACATCCCGCAGCGGGACATCTTCATCGAGAAGGATGCCTCGCGGAACGAGGACCTGGACCGGCTGCGCCTGGCCGCCACGAGCAACCTGCTCTCGCGTCCGGACACGATCGTGGTCGCGAGCGTGTCGTGCCTGTACGGCCTGGGCTCCCCGCACGAGTACATGAAGACCATGCTCATGCTCGAGCGCGGCATGAGGCTCGATCGGCGCGCGTTCCTGCTGGGCCTCGCTGACATGCAGTACGCGCGCAACGACATCGCGCCCGAACGGGGCAACTACCGGGTGCGCGGCGATTGCATCGAGGTCTTTCCCGCCAACGAGCAGGTCGCGCTGCGGATCGAGACCTTCGGCGACCAGGTCGACCGGATCGAGGCCTTCGACCCCATCTCGGGCGAGCTGCTCGACGAGCTCGAGCGCGCGTTCGTCTTCCCCGCGGTGCACTACATGACCCCCAAGGACCAACTCGACCGCGCAATGGCCTCGATCAAGGGCGAGCTCGATGCGCAGGTGCTGGAGCTGCAGTCGCAGGGCAAGCTGCTCGAGGCCCAACGCCTGCTCGGCCGAACGAAGTACGACCTCGAGATGATCGCCGAGACCGGTGCCTGCCGGGGCATCGAGAATTACTCGCGCCACATGGAAGGCCGCGCGCCGGGGAGCCGCTCCTACACGCTGCTCGACTATTTCCGGAACGTGCCGGGCCGAGGCCAGGACGACTGGCTCATGATCGTCGATGAGAGCCATGTCACGATCCCGCAGGTCCGCGGCATGTACTTCGGCGATCGCCGGCGCAAGGAGACGCTGGTCGAGCATGGCTTCCGCCTGCCGAGCGCACTGGACAACCGGCCGCTCACCTTCGAGGAGTGGCAGTCGCTGCTGCCCCAGGCGGTCTTCGTCAGTGCGACCCCTGGACCATGGGAACTCGAGCAGTGCGGCGGCGTGATCGCCGAGCAGGTGATCCGGCCGACGGGGCTCGTCGACCCGCCCATCACGCTTCGACCCGCGCGCGGGCAGGTCGCCGATCTGCTCGAGGAAGTCCGGACCGAAGCGCGCAAGGGTGGCCGCACGCTCGTGACCGCGCTCACCAAGCGCCTGTGCGAGGAACTCACCAACTGGTTCCACAACCAGGGTGTGCGCGTGCGCTACCTGCACTCCGAGATCGAGACCCTCGAGCGGCTGGAGTTGCTGCGTGCCCTGCGAGAGGGCGACTTCGACTGCCTCGTCGGCGTGAACCTGCTGCGCGAGGGCCTCGACCTTCCGGAGGTGAGCCTGGTGGCGATCCTCGACGCCGACAAGCAAGGCTTCCTGCGCAGCACGAGCTCGCTGATCCAGACGATGGGTCGGGCCGCACGAAACGCCGGCAGTCGTTGCCTGCTCTATGCCGACGGCGTGACGCCGGAGATGCAGCGTGCGATCGACGAGGTCGAGCGACGCCGGGCGAAGCAGCTGGCCTACAACGAGCGCCACGGCATCGTGCCGCGCACGATCGAGAAGGCGATCCGCCGCGGCATCGAGGATGAGATCAGCGCGGGACGCGGTGTCGAGCGCGCGGGTCGCCGTCGCGAGGTCACCATCGACCGCGACGACCTGGTGCTCGAGCTCCACGAGGAGATGATGGCCGCGGCGGGGCGTCTCGAGTTCGAGCGTGCTGCGCGCCTGCGTGATGAGATCGAGCGGGTCAAGACGGCCGAGCGCGTGGAGGATGTGCTCGGCGATCCCGGCGACGAGCCACGGCCGGCACCGGGCATGCCCGGGACGAAGGCCCGCAAGCGGCGCAAGCCGGATCACTTCAGGAAGAAACGCGGTGGGTGAGCGCCGGGGCGCTCGGTCAGCGTTCGGGACGGCGCGCACCCAGGCGCAGCCGTGCACTCCGATCGATCAGTTCGCGCCATTCCTCGGGCGTGGGACGACGCGAGGGCGCATGCGAACCCGCAGCGGGCCGCTGCGGCGAAGGGGCATGCACACGCTCGCGACGGGCGCGCTCGGCGGGTGGGGATGGGTGAACGGTCGGCATGGGTTGATCCAACATGAGCCCGCGCAACGCCTTGCGGCCACGGATCGTTTCGGCGGGACCCGGATGATGGACGCACATTTCGCCCCTGCAAAGTGGTGATTGCGTGAATTTCGGCCCTGCAGGCCCCAATAATGCCTCCTCCCGTGCTCCCCGCCGACCCAAGTCACTGCATTCGCATTCGCGGAGCCCGCGAGCACAACCTCCGAGGCCTCTGCGTGGACATCCCCCGCGACCGGCTCGTGGTCGTCACCGGCGTGTCGGGCAGCGGCAAGAGCAGCCTGGCGTTCGACACGATCTTCGCCGAGGGCCAGCGCAAGTACATGGAGAGCCTGAGCGCCTACGCGCGCCAGTTCCTCGACCAGATGAAGAAGCCCGACCTCGAGTCGGTCGACGGGCTGCCTCCGACGATCGCGATCGAGCAGCGCTCCGGTGGACACAGCCCGCGCTCGACGGTCGCCACGACGACGGAGATCTACGACTACTTCCGCCTGCTGTGGGCGCGCTGCGGCACGCCGACCTGCTGGCACCGCGACGAGTCCGGCAGGGTCTGCGGCAAGACGATCACGGCGACGCCACCCACGCAGATCGTGGAGTCGGTACTCGCTTCGAGCGTGGGCAGGAAGCTGATGGTCTGTGCAACGCTCGTTCGTGCACGGAAGGGCTTCCACAAGGACATCCTCGAGCAGATGGTGCGTGCCGGGCTCGTGCGTGCGCGCGTGAACGGCACCATCGTCGAACTGCGTGACGCGCAGAGGCGCGGTGGCGAGAACCCCTTCGGACTCGGTCGCTACGAGGTCCACACGGTCGATGCCATCATCGATCGCATCGTGGCGAGCGTGGAGGATCGGCAGCGCCTGGCCGAGAGCATCGAGACGGCGCTCAAGGCCGGCGGCGGCAACCTCCTGCTGCTCGTCGATGACGGTGCCGGAGGATGGACCGAACACCGCTTCAGCGAGCATTTTTCGTGCCCTGACCACCCCGAGTGCTCGCTCGAGGAACTCGAGCCACGGCTCTTCAGCTTCAACTCACCCCAGGGGGCGTGCGAGTCATGCGCCGGGCTGGGCACGATCGACCAGTTCGACGAGGATCTGGTCATTCCCGACCAGGCCAAGCCCGTGGCCGAGGCGATCGAGCCCTTCCGCAAGAACGGCCGCCGCATGAACATCTGGTACGCACGCCGCATCCGCATGTGGTGCGCCAACGAGGGCGTGAATCCCGCCACGCCGTTCGCGAAGCTGGCGTCGAAGGCGCACCGCTCGCTGATGCATGGCGAAGAGGGTGGCTGGGAGGGCGTGCTCCCCCACTTGCGCCGGCGCTTCACCGAGACCGACAGCGAGTTCGTGAAGGAGCGGCTGCACGCGTACATGAGCACGGCTCCGTGCCCGGCCTGCGGCGGACGCAGGCTCAAGCCATCCTCGCTCGGCGTGATGGTGCAGGGTGCACACCGAAGGCTCGACATCACCAGCGCAACGAACCTGAGCATCGGCGCTGCGCGTGAGTTCTTCGCCGGGCTTCGGCTCGGACCTTCGCAGGCCTCGATCGCAGCACCGATCGTGAAGGAGATCGCCGCGCGTCTGGGCTTCCTCGAAAGCGTCGGGCTGGGCTACCTCACGCTGGATCGCACGAGCAGCACGCTGTCTGGTGGCGAGGCGCAGCGCATCCGCCTGGCGACGCAGGTCGGCAGCGGACTGGTGGGCGTGGCGTATGTGCTCGATGAGCCGACGATCGGCCTGCATCAGCGCGACAACCTTCGACTCGTCGCCACGCTGCGACACCTCAGCGACATCGGCAACTCGGTGCTCGTCGTCGAGCACGACGAGGACATGATCCGATCCGCGGATCATGTGCTCGACATCGGGCCGGGACCTGGCCGCCACGGCGGCATGGTCGTGGCTCAGGGCACGGTGAGCGAGATCTGCGACACGCCCGGCAGCGTGACCGGCGACTACCTCAGCGGCCGGGTCCGCATCGAGGTGCCGGCCGAGCGCCGTCCACTCTCGGCCAAGCAGTCGATCGTGGTGAAGGGCGCGCGCGAGCACAACCTCAAGGGGATCGATGTCGCCTTCCCGCTCGGCGGGATCGTGTGCGTGACCGGCGTCTCGGGCAGCGGCAAGAGCACGCTGGTGAACGAGATCCTGCTCAAGGCAGCCAGGCGGCTGGTGACCGGGACACGCGAGCTGCCCGGCATGCACGACTCCGTCACCGGCCTGGGCAAGGTCATGCGCGTGGTCGAGGTGGACCAGTCACCGATCGGCCGGACGCCGCGCTCGAACCCCGCGACCTACACCGGGATCTTCGACGAGATCCGCTCCGTCTACGCCCGCATGCCCGAAGCCAAGATCCGCGGCTACGAGCCCGGGCGCTTCAGCTTCAATGTCAAGGGCGGCCGCTGCGAGGTCTGCGCCGGGCAAGGCGTGCGACGCATCGAGATGCACTTCCTGCCCGATGTCTTCGTGACCTGCGAGGCCTGCAAGGGCCGTCGGTACAACCGGGAGACGCTCGAGGTGCTCTACAAGGGCAAGTCGATCGCGGATGTCCTCGACATGACCATCGAGGATGCGACCGCGTTCTTCGATGCCCATCCCAGGATCGCGCGGATGCTGCAGTGCATCCGTGATGTCGGCCTGGGCTACATGCAACTCGGCCAGGCGAGCACGACGATGTCGGGCGGCGAAGCGCAGCGCGTGAAACTGGCGAGCGAGCTCGGCATGTCGAGCGCCGGACACACGCTGTATGTGCTCGATGAGCCCACGACCGGCCTGCACTTCGCCGATGTGCACCGCCTGCTCGGCGTGCTGCAGCGCCTGGCAACCAACGGTCACACGCTGGTGGTCATCGAGCACAACCTCGATGTGATCAAGTGCGCCGATTGGATCATCGACTTGGGGCCCGAGGGCGGCGACGGCGGCGGCACGCTGGTCGCGCATGGCACGCCCGAAACAGTGGCGGCCACCCCCGGCAGCTTCACGGGCGAGTACCTGGCCCGCATGCTGGGCGCGAGCGCGCCCAAGGCAGCGGCTAGACCCAAGCCCGTGCGCGCCAAGCAGCCCGCCGCGCGCAAGCGCGCGACGGCGTGAGGCGGCGGTCGCGTCAGTCGCGGGCTTCTGACCCG
>Ga0194132_10000409_pt1 | contig 88059 bp, 72 predicted proteins | sample TA2KigOf80mmetaG_FD_148612 | JGI IMG/M metagenome (GOLD analysis project Ga0194132, IMG submission 148612) | Freshwater microbial communities from Lake Tanganyika, Tanzania - TA2015054 Kigoma Offshore 80m | ecosystem: Environmental > Aquatic > Freshwater > Lake | place: Tanzania: Lake... | reverse complement strand
ACGGCGTCCGGTTCGTCGGAGAGCCGGAACGCTCGCTGCGTGTTTTCGGAGGTGAGCAACTGCAACGCTCGCTGCTGGAAGCCGGTCATCGAGTCGGCCGCGTTGATGCCCGCTTGCTCGCGAAGCTGCGAATCGACCGTCTCGAACAATCGCCGCCGCAGCGCGAGCCGCTCGGTCGAGACATCGGCCAGCAGCGTCAGTTCGGGAATCGCGAACTCCGGCGCGTTCGGATCGCGGAGCACAAACAGCGGATCGCGCGAGCGGCCGAGAATCCCCGCGAAGAACCCCGGCTGAGGCGGCCCGCCCGCTCCTTCGGCCGTGATGTACGGCAGATGCACTTGCGAAACGATCGGCCGATCCGGCGGCCGCACCATCGCCAGCACGCTCCCCGGAGTCGGGTAGTCGGTCGGCCGAGTCCCGCCGCCGATCTCGCCTCGGTCATGCCCGGTCATCGCCGCGTACACCGCCGCCGCGTGAGCGTTGTTGACTCCGTGATGCATCGACCTCACGACCGTCGCCCGGTGCATCTGCCGCGCGAGCTTCGGCATCTGATCGCTGACAAAGTAACCCGGCAGCGACGTCGGAATCGGCGAGAACTCCCCCCGAATCCCATCCGCCGCCTCCGGCTTCATGTCCCACATATCGAGATGACTCGGCCCGCCGTTCAGAAACAGGATCACGCAGTGATCGGCGTTCGGAGTGAGCGTCTGCGCTCGGCGCCGGTCTCCCGACCCCGCCGCCTCGCGAGCCGCGAGCATTTTCGGCAGCGACAATCCCATCAGCCCCAGCCCACCGACTTGCAGCAAGTGGCGACGAGAGAGTTCAGCGGTTCGATTTGAGTCAGTGAGGTTGAGCATCGTTAAATCTTGTGTTTGTTCGGCCGGGCGTCATCCAGGAAACGTCATCACGACCAGCGGCGACGAGTTGCCTCGGTACTGGCCGTCTTTGTCCACGACTTTGCCGTTGCCGTTGCTGTTGGCGTTGGTCGTCAGCAGCGCGAGCCACTTGCCCGACGGATGCGGTCGCACGGCGTGACAGTTCGAGAGTTTTGTTTCAAACAGCGGCTGCTCGTCTTCGACGCGCCAGCAGAGGAATTTGCCTTGGCCCGGATTGCCGCTGGTCGAGATCAGCCAGCAGCCGTCGGGATGCCACTCGAAGTCGGTGACGTACACGTCGCCGGTCTCGCCGAACTCTTTCTTCTTCTTGAGTTCACCGGTCGCGACCTCAAACGCCAGCGCGGTTGGCTTCCCTTGAACATTGCCACCATTCACCGGCTGAGTCCCTCCGACCAACAGCATCGCCCCATCCGGGCTGACCGCCATCGAGCGAATGCCACCGACATCTTGCAACCGATCCGGCTTGAACAACACTCCCGCATCGAAGTCGCGCACCTTCGCCGAACTCGCCACGTCCCATTGCGAGACCTTCCCTTCGAGCGATCCCACAAACAGCGATTTTCCGTCCGGAGCAAACCGCATCACCGACAGGTCGCCGCCCACTTTGATCTCCGCTTGCAACTGGCCATCGGTGGACCAGAACACGACTCGCCCATCACGTCCGCACGTCGCGAGCTTTTGCCCATCGGGCGACACGATCACTTCACGAATCCAACCATCGTGAGCGTTCGCGACTTTCCAAACCGGTTCGCCGCCATCATCGCAGTAAGACCAACACGCCAGATTCCCAAACGAGTCGGCTCCAGCCGCGAGTTTCCCATCCGGCAGACAAACGCAAGTGCTCACCCACGAGGTCAACCCGGTCAGCGCCGGCTTCTCAGCGAGTTCCGGTTCCGGTTTCTCAAGCAGCACGTTCCAGCGACCGACCGTCCCTTCCATACTGCCGGCCAACAGAAACACTCCCGTCGGACTGAAGCAGGCCGACACAAACTGCTGCGGCAAGTCGAGCGGCTTCTTCGACGGCTTGAGCGTGAACTTCGCTTTGAGTTCGGGCGTCATGCCAGCACCTCCTTCACCGCATGCATTTCTTCGTGAGCGATTGGCAGCGGCTGGCCATGGTTGTCGTATTGGACTTTCGCGGATTCGATGCCCAATGCCGAGAACCATGTATGAAACATGTGGCCGATGTCGTAGGCGTCTCCTTCGACGGCGGTTCCTTTGGCATTCGTCTTTCCGACGGTGAGGCCGCGCTTCACGCCTCGACCAGTCATCGCCAGCGACCAGGCTTCGGGGAAGTGATCGCGGCCGACGTGGCCGTTGATGCGCGGAGTGCGGCCGAATTCGGACATCGTGATGACCAGCACGTTGTCGAGCATGCCGCGCTCGTGCAGATCTTCGACCATCGAGGCGAACGCTTGATCGTAGCGCGGCATCAGTGAGGCATGGCCGTTGAAGTTGTCGCCATGCGTGTCCCAGCCGTAGTTGGTCACTTTGACAAACGTGATTCCCGTTTCCAGCATCCGCCGAGCCAGCAGCATGTGCCGGCCAAACTCGTGGTTGCCGTAACGCTCGCGATCGCGCGGATCGACCTTCGATAAATCGAACAACGACTGTTGCCGCATCAGCTCGCGAGCGGACTCGAAGACGTACCCATTCGCCTCCGCCGAGCCGGGACGACGTCGCAGCCGGTAGCGTTCATCGGCTTTGATGCGCAATGACTGACGCAACTCTTCGTCCGCCTCGCTGACCGATTCAGGCCGAGCCATATTCTCCGGCGGCTTGCCGTCGCCAAACGCGACCGCTCCGAATTGCGGGCCGAGGAACCCGGCGTCTTGATAGATGAACCCGCTGCTTCCCGGTTTGACCGAGACGTAAGCCGGCAATCCGGTTCCTTGATTGCCAATCAGCTTCGCGACCGCCGAGCCGAAGAACGGATACGTCACGCCTCGGTTCTTCGGATCGCCTCGCTGGATGCGCGGCACGCCGGCCGAGTGCGAATTGTCCTGGGTACACATCCCGCGCACGACGCACAGATGCTGCATGATCTTCGCCGTGCGGGGCATCAACTCACAGACTTCGATCCCGGAAACGCTCGTCTGAATGGCACGAAACGGCCCGCCGAATTGCGAGTTAATTTTGGGATCCCAGCTCTCATATTGACTCATTCCTCCGTCAATCCAGACGAACAAAACTTGCTTCTTCGCCTTGGCCAGCTCATCTCCGAGCACGGCTTCAAACGGCAGACCGCCCGCGACCGCGGTTCCGGCGGCGGACATGCCGCCCAGCCAGGCTCGGCGTGACAGCCGATGTTCCCACGGTTTGCAGAGATGATTCATTTCGGTCTGGCCTTCTCATTGACTCAGTCAAGATTGTGAAATCGGTGAATAGTCTAGGGCGGCCCTCAGTGGATCACCACCATTTTTTCTTCGGTCATTTCGCGGATGGCGTAGCGCGGGCCTTCCTTGCCGGTGCCGCTGTCTTTCAGGCCGCCGTAGGGCATGAAGTCGGCTCGCCATTGCGTGCCCCAGTTGATGTGCAGGTTGCCGGCATCGACCTCGCGAGCGAACCGCAACGCGCGATCCAAATCGCGCGTGAAGATGCTGGCCGAGAGTCCGTAGTTCGTACCGTTAGCCAACGCCAGAGCTTCGTCGAAATCGGTGAACGGCGTGACGGCGACGGCCGGGCCAAAGAGTTCGTCGCAACTGATGCGCTGGTTCGGCGAGACGTTTGCGAGGATCGTCGGCGCGTGCAGCGTGCCTTGACGACTGCCGCCGGCGATGAGCGTCGCTCCGGCAAGCGTGGCTTCGTGAATCCAGCTCTCGACTCGAGCGGCATCGGACTCCCGGATCATTGGACCCATTTTGGTGGACTCATCGAGCGGGTTGCCGGTTGTCAGCGCTTCGACGCGCGGCTTGAGTGCATCGAGGAAGTCGGACGTGCGCCGCTGCGGCGTCAGAATTCGCTGAGCCGAGATGCAGACCTGCCCCGCATTCGCGAACCCGGACATGGACACGAGTTGTGCGGCACGATCGAGGTCGGCGTCATCCATCACAATCACCGGGCTGTTACTGCCCAGTTCCATCGTGACACGCTTCACTCCGGCCATGCGGCAGATCGCCGAGCCGACTTCGTAGCTGCCGGTGAAGCTGATCTTGCGAACTCGCCGATCCGTGCAGATCGCGTTGCCGATTTCGCTGCCCGGGCCGGTGACACACGCGATCACCTGCGGCGGCAGCCCCGCTTCGAGCAAACATTCCACGAGCTTCAACGCGGTCAACGGCGTATCCCCCGCCGGCTTGATGAGCACCGCGTTGCCCGCCGCGATCGCGGGGCCGACTTTGTGCGCCACCAGATTGAGCGGAAAGTTGAACGGCGTGATTGCCGCGACGATGCCGCAGGGAACTCGCAGCGTGAACCCAAACTTGCCCGCGCCTCCGGGAGCGGCGTCCAGCGGCAAAACTTCTCCCGTGATCCGCTTGGCTTCCTCCGCCGAGACTTCGAGAGTTTCGCAACCGCGGCTGACTTCCAGCCGACTCTCGGCCAGAACCTTGCCCTCTTCGAGCGTGATCGTTTTTGCGAACTCCTCCGCACGTTTTTGAATCAGCTCGACCGTCTTTCGCAAGATGCGGCAGCGCTCGGCACTCGGCATCTTTTGCATCACCTTCGCCCCTTCGACCAGCATGGCGAGTGCCGCATCAACGTCGGCGGCCGAACCGCGTGGGACCGTGTCGATGACTTCGCCATTGAAGGGATTCGTGACGTTGATCCGTTCGGCTCGGTCGTGCCATTTGGCGGCGAAAAACATGCGCATGGAAGGACTCCTCCGGGATGATCGACGGGGACATCTTCGGCGTCTCGAGCAGGAACCTCAACACTCGCGAGGGGCCGGCGTCCTGTCGGAACTGGCGGCAGCAACCAATAATGCCGCCAAGACAACGTCTTCAGGAACGAAGAACCTGCGACAAGACTCGAAATCGGCGACACACGGAATGAAGCTTCAAGCCTGTCACTGTTGCGGACAGATTCACGAACTGCCGGAGGTGTCGGCGGGAGAGTCGGCGATTTGCACTCGCTGTCAGTCGGTATTCAGTGACGGCTCGCAGGGGAGGCGAGCGGCGAGTCGCACCGCGGCTCTCGCGGCTGCGGCGTTTGTGCTGTATTGGCCGGCAGTGTTGCTGCCGATCGTCGAGATCGAACGGCTCGGACATCGGCACGCTGCAAGCTTGCTAATCGGTACGTTCGATTTGTTTCGGCACGGAAGCTGGTTTGTCGGAGTCGTCGTGCTGGTGTTCTCGATTGTGTTTCCGGTGATGAAGCTGGTACTGCTGTTGGAACTCTGCTTGCTGAATCTGCTGCATCGGCGGCACCGAGCGTCGACGTACCGCCTGACGGAACAACTTGGCCGCTGGAGCATGTTGGATGTGCTGCTGCTGGCGTTGCTGGTCATGCTTGTGAAGCTCGGAAGTTTGGTGGAATTTCACTTTGGTCCGGCAGTGATCGCGTTCGTCGCGTGCGTCGCGCTGAGTATGTCGGCGTCGTTTTGTTTCGATCCGCATGCGATTTGGGATGAGGAGGTTTCCGCATGAACACACCATCGCCAAGTCACGTACCATTTCCGACTGCGGTTGTCGTGTCGACACGAACCGCTCGGTCCACAACTCGGCTGTGGTGGGTGACACTGGCCGCTGTGTTTGGAGCCATCGCCTTGATCGCGATGTCGCTGAAGTCACACGGGCCGACTGTCGTGATCCGATTTGCCGAGGGACATGGTCTCAAGACCGGCGACGTGCTGCGATTCCGAGGAATCGCTATCGGTGAAGTCACCGAGGTTGTGCTGACTCCAGACCTGGGCCGGGTCGCGGTCAAAGTGCAGTTGGAGCTAAAGGCCGCGCACGTCGCGCGACGCGGCAGCCAGTTCTGGATCGAACGTCCGCGCGTCAGCTTGTCGCGCGTCAGCGGATTGGAGACGGTCGTCGGAGCGAAGTTTCTCAGCGTCATGCCGGGACCGGGCGACGGACTAACCACGACAGAGTTTGAAGGGATCGAATCACCACCGACACTGAGCGAACCGGAGTCGATCGAGATCACGATTCGCTACCACGAAGGACACGGCCTGCAAGTCGGCGACCCCTTACGGCATCGAGGCATCGCGGTCGGCGAGGTCACGTCGGTCGATTTGAATCGCGATCTCTCGGCCGTCACCGTGCGCGTGCGGCTGGTTGGCGAGGCTCATCACTTGGCTCGCGAAGGATCGCAGTTCTGGGTCGAGCGTCCGCGTGTGAGCGTCGCCGAAGTGCGTGGCTTGGACACACTGGTCGGTGGCCGATACCTCGCAGTGTCTCCCGGTCCCGACGACGCGAAGCCACGCACCGAATTCGACGGACTCGAAGTGGCTCCCGTTTCCGAGGTTCCGGTCGGTGCGTTGGAAATCGTACTGCATGCGTCACAACGTTGGGGCGTCGATCGTGGAGTGCCAGTGACCTATCGCGGTCTGCGAGTCGGCCAAGTCTTGTCGGTCGGCCTGTCGTCCGACGGGACAAGCCTCGAAGCCCGTGCGTTCGTCGAGTCGCGTTATCGCTCGCTCGTGCGGCAGAACAGCGTCTTCTGGAGCGCGAGCGGAGTGGATGTCAGCGTCGGCTTCAGCGGTTTTCAGTTCACGGCCGACACACTGAGTTCGATTGCCCAAGGGGGCGTCGCCTTTGCCACGCCTGCCGAACCGGGACCGGTCGCGAACACGGGCCAGCGATTCTTGTACGCGAAGTCGCCGCAGGAAGAATGGCTGACCTGGCAACCGCGCATCGCCGCGACGGACATCGTTCTGCCGAACGATGCTCAGCTTCCGGTACCGCATCGCGCAGTTGCCCGTTGGGAGGAACGTTCTTTCGGATTCCGACGCAACCGCGAACGAACCGGATGGCTGCTACTGCTGAGCAACGGCCAACTGCTCGGCCCTGCCGACGTGCTGTTGCCGACTGAGAACGCACTCGGACCGATCCTGCTGGAAATTGCCGGACAGGAATTGGTGCTCGTCGCGGATCGCGTGAAGCGTCTCGGATCGCTGGCGACATTTCGTCCGACGGATTTTCAAGCCGACGGAGTTTCTGCCTGGAAGATCACCAGCGTTCGGCATGACGGCGATGAACCCGAAGACTGCCTCGTCGTGACCGATTCGCAGACAACACCGATTCCGATCGCTGCCAGTAGCTTGCAGGCTCGTGGCCCCATGTGGGACGTTCGCAGCGCGACCGGTCTCGGTGTGGCGAATCACGGAGCGGCCGTGATCGCGATGAAAGATGGACGATTGATCGGTCTGTTACTGTTCGACCGGGGCAAAGCGTCGATCGCGACAATTCCAGTGAACCGCGAACCGTAGATTAGGCTCTGTTGCTCGACCCCGGACGGACAAGAACAGCCGTCCTGCGGATGACACTACCGATTCGAAAACAGCGGACGACCTTTAACTTGCTCGCGGGCCACGTCGAGCGCCTTGCGGATGTCTGGATCGTCTTCGAGCGAATTGGCCATGGGGCCGCGATGCAGCACGACATGGTCTGGCAACTCGACTTCGACATCCGGTCTCACGCCAATCTTTCCAAGCGTCTTGCCAGCCGGCGAGTAGAACTTCGCGGTCGTCAGTCGCAAGCCGACGCTGCGCTGAATTGGAAAGATGCTCTGTACCGACCACTTGCCGTAGGTTTTGCGGCCGACAATCACACCACGTTGATGATCCCTCACGGCACCGGCGACGATCTCGCTGGCGCTGGCGCTGTTCTCGTCGGTCAGCAGCACGAGCGGGACGTTCCACTTTTGCTGACGGTGAGCCGAGTACGACATGTTCTGATCTCCCATGCGTCCCTTCGTCGAGACCAGAACTCCGTTGTCGATAAACCGGTCGAGCACTTCGACGGCCGCGGTCAGCAGTCCGCCGGGGTTGCCTCGTAGATCCCAGATCAGAACGCGCAGTCCCTGTCGATTGAGTTTTTGCAGCGCCTCGTCGAGTTCTACCGGCGAGCTTTTCTGAAAACCGGTCATTTGGATGTAGCCGATCCCACGCGACTCATCGACGATTTTGGCGATCGGAATGCTCTTCACCTGCACGGCTCGCCGAACGACCGTGACCGTGCGGCGGTCGGCGGCAGTCAGACCAGAAACGTCCAGCCGCACTCGCGATCCGGGCTTTCCCTTCAGGCGTCCAGCGGCTTCGTCCGTCGACATGTTGCGGCAGTCGTGACCGTCGATGCCAACGATGTAATCGCCGATCAGCAAGCCCCCCTCTGCCGCCGGACTCTCCGGCAACACGTTGACGAGCGACATACCGCGGCCGGCTTCAGCTTTCATCTCGATTCCCAGGCCGACGAACTCTCCGTCGATATTGTCGTACAGATCGCTTAGCCGGTCGGGAGTCAGACAGTTGCTGTAGTCGTCGAGAGCGTGACAGCCTCCGAAGACGTACTCCATCACAACGGCCGTGCTGTTCAATCCGAGTTGAGCTTCGGCCAGACCAGCCACCTCAGACACTGTCTGATGTGCTGAAGAGCTGCTGTTCAACGGCTTGTTCCAGTATTGTGTGCGCAGAGTCTCACGTAATCTCGAAATGCCGCTCTGGATCGCCGCGCGGCGGCCGGGCAAGTGATGTTCCAGGAATTTCTCGTTGGCGAGAGCGATGTAGAGGCTCTCGGTGCCGTGAGCCACAAACGAGGTCGAGCTGAGAGGATCGACGAAGTGCGACTTGATTTTGTTGATGACTTCATCGAAGAGGCTGAGCGCTTCGTGTCGCGAAATCGTCAGCATGTTCGTGCGAAAGCTGCTGTCGGAGTAGCGGCGTTCGATCCCGAAATGAATCTTCGAACGACGCAGGCCGTAGCTCAGGTCCCGGTCGTTGGGCCATTTCTTGATCGAGGCTTCGTAGTGCTCGATGGCGTCGATCCAACGGCGAGTCCGTTCAAAGTCCTCCCCTGCTTGCAACGCCTGTCGCGCATCATTGACGTTGGCCTGCAACTTGGGAGCTGCGATCGCCTCACCCCGCGTCACGCACAGCGCGCACGCCAAACACAGTGCCAGCCCAATCCGCTGGCGAAACAGTCCGAGCGCCATGCCCCTCTCCCCCGAAGCTGGATGACACGAAACCTGTCGCAGTTGGCTCGCGCCAATTGCCGACCACACCGGAACAGGTCCATGCCCCGAACCCAACCTCCGCGCCCTCGAACCGGCCGAACGACCGTCTTACGACGCCACACCAAACCGCGGTGTCAATCAATGTTGGTCTGTGGTGTCACCACCTCGCGAGCGTTGCCGCATCGCCTCAGTCGGTGACGTTGGAATTACTTTAGGCCACCATTTGGACGATGCAAATTGGCCAAGAAAGAAATCGCTGGCGGAATCGTCACGACCGTTGCCACTCGCCGCTCCGTTCCGCATTGTGACGGACAGCGGGAGTTTTCTATCAAGACACCGGGAGTAACTCCGGGCTTCGAGAAGGCTCGACCGCTACGACCTGACCGACAGGTCTTTCCAATCCGCAGAGTCGAAGATTCAATCGCCAAACGTCATGTCATTGAGGCCTGCTCATGAGTCGCGTCCGCGTACCGTTGTCCACGTCGTCACCCCGCCGACCACTCTTGTTGAGTCCGTGGAAGCGCTGGATGTTGATCTTGACGATCCCGACAGTCGGAGTGGTTGTGATGTTCGTCGCCTTCCAGCGTTCGCTGATCTATCACCCATTTGTTGAGAAGACGCTGCCCACGAAACTGGCCGAACTTCCGACCGGCCGAGCACACGATGTCGTCTCCAAAACGGAGGACGGCCTTGACCTGCGCGGCTGGCTGATCTTGGCAAAAGGACATGTCGCGGAAACGGATCAAGAACTCGAAGCCAAGCTGGCTGAAGGTCGGCCAGTCGTCTTGTACTTCGGAGGGAATGCTGCGAATCGCCGGTATCGGACGTTGGAGGTTGCCGTGCTCGCCGATGCCGGTGCCGACGTGCTGATCTTTGACTACCGAGGCTACGGCGACAATCTTGGCGAGCCCACCGAGGCGGGACTCGCTCGCGACGCGCGAGCCGCCTGGCGTTTCGCAACCGAGACGAAGAAGATCGAATCTCGCCGCATCGTGCTGTTCGGTGAGTCGCTCGGCGGCGGTGTCGCGGTCGGTTTGGCGAGCGAGTTGTCGCAGAAGAAGGATCCCCCGGCCGGAGTCATTTTACGTTCGACGTTCAACTCACTGACCGATGCCGGTGCGTATCACTTTCCGTGGCTGCCGGTTCGCTGGCTGTTGTTCGACCGATTTTCCAGCGAGCAACGGATTCGAGACGTGACTTGCCCATTGCTGCAATTTCACGGCCGACGCGACACGATCATCCCGCTGCAACTCGGCAAAAAGCTGTTTGCCGCTGCTCCCGAAAAGTCAGCGTCCGGCATCGCAAAGCAATTCGTCGAACTGCCGAAGGCGGACCACAACGATGTGATGGAGAGTTCGGGGACTGATGTTTCCAGAGCCGTCAGGAACTTCTTGCCAGTCGTGGTGCCTCGATAATGCCGCGATGTTTGCAATGGCACCGCGTGGGCCGCATTATGTTCAGGAACTTGAATACTTCCGTGGGAGGCCGTGATGTCGCTGTCGCCTGTTACCTCGCTGCTGTCTCGTCGCAACTGGCTTCGCGCCGCAACTGCCGGAACTCTGAGCTGCATCGGCCCGGCTCTCTTCGCCGCACCATCAAAGCCCAACAAGGCTCGCATTGCCATCACGCTGGACTTGGAGATGAGCGCGCAGTATCCGAAACGCGAACAGACCGAATGGAACTACGAGAAAGGCAACCTCGATGACGCAACAAAACGATACTCGGTCGAGGCCGCAAAACTGGTGAAAGAACTTGGCGGTGTCATTCACTTTTTCTGCGTCGGACGTGTGCTTGAACACCCCAGCGTCGACTGGCTCAAGCAGATTGCGGCCGAAGGACACGCCATCGGCAATCACACCTACGACCACGTCTTCGTTAAGGCGACGAAACCGGAAGAGACGCAGTTCCGATTTCAGCGCGCTCCGTGGCTGATCGAAGGACTGACTGCTCGCGAGGTCATCGACCGAAACATTCGAGTGGCGACCAAAGCGCTGCAGCAAAGGGCCGGTATTGAGGCCAATGGATTCCGAACGCCCGGCGGATTCAACAACGGACTGACCGACGCGCCGGAAGTGCAACAAATGCTGCTCGACCAGGGATTCACCTGGGTCAGCTCGAAATATCCTGCGCATCAATACGGCAAAGTGGGCGAAGTGCCACCAGCGGAGGTCTTTGAAAACATCGTCAAAGCGCAGGCGGATGCGCAGCCGTTCGTCTATCCGAGCGGCTTGATCGAAGTCCCGATGAGTCCCATCAGCGATGTCGGCGCGTTTCGATCGACACGCTGGTCACTCGATGCGTATTTGAAGGCGATCCGTTTGGCTGTCGAGTGGGCGATTGAGAATCGAGCCGTGTTCGACCTGCTCGTGCATCCGTCCTGTTTGGTCGTGGAAGACCCTGATTTCCGAATCGCGCGGCTGATCTGCGAATTGGTGCGAGCAGCGGGCGATCGAGCCGAGATAGTGACCTTGGACCGGATCGCGGCTTCATTAGCGAAATGAAAAAGCCCGCCGAATCTCGGCGGGCTCATGGCGGTGGCACAAGTCTGGGACCGCAAGGCTCCGGTTCTCTCTCCCTCACTCGCGATGCCGCACGATTATCGAAGTTTGGCTTGGAAGGTGATCACGCCACCGGTATGGCCGGCCAGCGGGTTATCGAGTTCCAATCGCAAAATGTGGCTCCCTTCGCCGTTGTCGTCGACGCTGATCGAACCGGGCAGATCGCTGCTGACGCTGTCGTCTACGTATTCGAGTCGCGGCGTCAGGTTGTCGATCAGCCGGACGTTTCGCAGTTCGCGGTCGCCGAGATTGTCGAAGCGAATCGTGAACGTGATCACGTCTCCCGGTTTCGCGAATTCCTTGTTGGCGAGTTTCACCAGTCGCAAGTGGCCCGGTTTCTTGTGTCCTTCCTCGATGCCGACTAATTCGGCCACTTTGAAGTTGGCATAGACCTCTTGGGTCGCTGTCAGGCTCGCCACAATGACCGGGTTCAATTCCCGAGTCCATGTCGTCGCCGCTTTCATGCTGCGGTGGAGTTGAGCCAATTCAGACTGTCGAACTTGTCCATCGTGCAGGAATTGAACCCCCTCAAAAAGATTCATCAGCTTGACGTGTTGAGCGATCCCCTTCGCGGCCGAAACGTCTCGGCGAGTCGACTGGCTGAAGATTCCGCTGGCTCGCGAACGCATTCGCACGCCTTGGACGCGGTCTCGCTGCACTCCGGTTTTGCCGGCGACTTTCTGACGCAAGGCGGCACCTTGGACTTGGTCCACGTTGCTAATGGGCCGCTGAATGTTGGTCCCTTCACTGATGCCTGTGAAACTTCGCACTGCGGCGAAGCGCGGCGAGTAGATGGCGACTCGGTTTGAGGCTTTGACTTTGCGGTCCCCTCTGTGATCGCGGAATTCAGCGACCGTGTCTTCGGTTTCAACACCCACCATGAGAGGACCGTCGTAGTGCACGGGGTACTCGCGGTCGCCGCCGTCGAAGAGATACTCGTCCGGAAACTGTTCGGCGAGTGTCGGGCTGGCGGCGATCAAGCCCGATCGGTTTTGTTTGAAGCCGGACACATTCAGAGCTTCGTTGTGCGACGCAAGCTGGACTCGAGGTTCCGCGGCAGAGAATGAGACCGCCTGTTGAACAGCGTCCGTGAGGCTCTTTTTCGTGGCACTGGTCAGCACCGGAGCACCGTGGCCGAAGAAATTTCCATGAGTTTCATTCGCTGCCGGCAATCGTCCACCTAATCGGATCAAAGCTAGCGGACGTCCCGCTTTGTCTGCCTCTTCGAAGAGATTGGCACTGGGGTCGACGGATCGGACGGAAGTGTCGCCAGTCAGCTCGTACGGCATGGCAAGTTGCGGCTGTTCGAGGTACACGACTTTTGTGATCATCTGGCCCTGGATCGCGGCATCAATCTCCTCGATCGTGAACGGCAAGGGCATCGAAAATTTGTCGGCGTGGCCAGCAGGAGGATGCAACCGGTCGATCACCTCGATCGACGGATACAGCTCGATGCCCGGAAACTCCGGCATCTCGCTGAGCTTGAGCCGGTAGGACTGCGCCACTGCAATTCGTGCATTCGCCGTGGTCTTAACCTCGTCACGCGAACCAACAAACCAAGTCACTGTGCCGGTTGAGGGAAGTTCGACGCTGACAGATTGAAACTCAAAGCCGTGGACTCGACCCGCGGCTTGAACCCATTGGCCCCAAGTTCCGGGAGGAACTTGATGATCCATCAGCAGTCGCGGCGGAGCTTGCGCTTGAGTCTGGGCCTGAGCCGTGCCACACGACACACCGCACATCACCGCTACGCTCATCAACATTCCCACGAGCCGGCAGCGCTTCAACGCGTCCCAAAGATCGGTGATCAAACCGAGCCGGCGCAAACACAACAGTTCGGGAAGCAGCGATGCGCACATAGAAGGTAGGTAGGGTTGAAGGTGGGCGGTTTTCAGAAATGGGTTGAGGCCGCAAATGCGGCCTCAACCCGATTCGTGGGGGCATTACTGATTGAGATTCCAATTCGGTTGCGAGACTTGTCCCGGTCCGTAAATCGGATGCTTCTCGGTGTACTCGACGTGCCTGACTGGCTTCGGTAAACGCATGCCAGGTTCGTGCTTCACGTCCATCAGCATGTGATCAACTGGGTCAGGCAGTTCGGTCTTCGTCAGATTGCGAACTGTGTGTGACTTGAGTCCGGCTGGTGCTCCGAAGGGCAGGTGCGCCGGGCCCGGCAATCCAATCGGAGTCGAGGTGTACGGCATCCCCCACATCGGAGTGCCATTCATTCCGGCAACGGGTCCACTCGGTCCACTCGGGCCACCGACGATCATCGGGCCGGGAACTCCGGCATAGAGGCCCCCTTCCGTTTCGACGGGCACCGGCGGGACGATCTCTCCCTTATCGCCGTCGGCGTCGTAGCTGACTTGCTGCAGACCGTTGTCCAGCTCTGCGGTCGGATCTCCCGCACCTTGTTGTTCGAGGTTCTTGTTACCGACTCGCAAGACAACCATGATCGTGCCGCGGCGGTCCGCTTCGGAGACCGGATCAACACCCGGATCGAGTCGCGTTGAAGACAACGTCTCGACACCGGCGATCGCCAGTTCCTGGAATTTCGCGTCCGGGAGGTAGATCACTTTGGTGACGTAGTTGTTCGACTCGACTTGATCGAGATCTTCATCGGTCAACTCGATGGGCACGCTGTTGTGTCCGAGGTAGCCGTCGGTCGTCGGATGACCGGGATAAATCTGCAACGTCGGGTACAGCGTCAGAGCCTCGCGTCCGGTGATGTTGGACAACTTCAGGCGGTAGGTCGCCCCTTGTGAGAATTCCCAACGGTTCGGAGTCACCAACTGGTTGTTGGCGTAGCCCGGGCCAATCTTCCAGCCGATGTTCATGCCAATCGGCCCCACGAAGCGGACTTGCGTCGTCGTCGATTGGAAGCTGCGCGGCTGCGCCGGTCCCATCGAATTGAAGATCGCCGGGTGCGGCAGATCGACCATTGGGCCGGGTCGAGCGATCATCGACGCAGGCGGAGCCACATACTCCCCTTTGTCGATCAACTGCTGACCGTCCAGGTGGCAGCCAAAACAGACCACGACCAACGTTCCGAGTGCCAGAAAGTAGTATCTCATCACGAGTCCCTTCGACCTGAGACGGTCATGCACCCCGACCTTGGGGTCGCTCTGCTGACGTGCTGGAACTAAACTCCGTCGCGTCCGGTTCGTCGTTGTCGAGTTCTGCCGGCAGTTTTTGCCGACTGAACACCGCACGATGAACTTGAATGCCAGGACAGCATCCACTTCTGCGACACATGGATAATTTCGGTTCTGCCTGATCCGAATCTTTGGCAAATCCGGAATCTTCGAGGCGATATGAAAAGTCTTCCCAAATCCACAGCTGCCGTCACCGCGATGGCACTCGTCGTTTTGTGGCTGAAGTCTCCCGAAGTTTGGGGCCAACGCGCACCTGGCCTCGAACAAAAGCCGACCAAGAATCTGCCGTTGAAATCTCCGTCTCCGCTCATGGCCGATGCTCCCGGCCCCGAGTCGCCCGAGGCCAAGGGGGCGCTCGATCAAGCTCGACAACGATTACTTTCCTATCAATCAATCCAAGCCAAGCTGGTGGAAACCGTGGCTTTGGCCAATCGCCGCTTCATAGTCAACGGCAGCTATCTGCAAGCGGGCGGCGGAGACTTGCGATTGCGATTGGAGTTTCAAGTGAAGGTGGGTGACACCGAAGGTTCGATTCTGGAAGTCTGCGATGGGCAGGTTTTGTGGACACGACACAAAGTTGGCGGTGACACTCGAATTTCACGCCGCGACGTTCGGCAAATCCTGCAGGCCGCTGCCGACAACGGCTTGTCCGACAACCTGATCACTGTTGAACTGGGCTTCGGCGGGCTCCCTGGTTTATTGGCGTCGATCGGCAAGTCCATCCAGTTCGACCAATACAAAGAGGACACCGCCGATGGCCGCAAGTTGATCGTGATCGAAGGTGGCTGGAAGCTTGAAATGCTCAAGTTCTGGCAAGGGGACAAATTCCATGAACCGCTGCCCGATTACGTGCCCGCACGCATTCGACTGTACCTCGACGGCGAGTCGCTTTTCCCGCGCCGCATTCTGTACCTCCGTCGGAACGCGGATAATCAATTGCGGCCTAAGGTCAGCCTGGACTTCTCGGAGATTGAAACAGACACGGTGATCCCTCCAACAAAGTTCAAGTTCGTCCCGCCCGAAGGGGTGTTTCCGGAAGATCTGACTCCGCAATTCTTGGATCAGATCAAGCAGCGTGGACAGCAACGTGGAAACGACAAGTAATGTCATGCGGCCCGTCCCGGAATTGAAACTTGGCGCTGGCATCGACGATGGCCGAGATCGGTTGGACATCGTGGTTCCGAGTTGGCTGTTATCCATCGTCTCGCACGTCGTGTTGTTCTGCGTGATTGCGATGATTCTGCGCGGCTGTTCATCGCCCGGATCTGTCGGGCCAAAGGCCGGGGACGGAGCGTTTCGCGAAATCGGCCTGCACGTCCCGCGCGAAGTTATCGCGCAGCCCGCCGATCAGAACGAATCCAATCCCGACGAAGCGTTGGCTCGTGACGACGGAACTCCGCAGTTGGAAAAGTCGATCGTCCGTGACGACAAATCGATCAGCGATCTGCTGAGTTTTCCGACAAACTCGGCATTGCCTGTGCTTGGCCCGGGACCAGCGGCGACGCTGAAATCTCCCGTCGATGCGAAGGAACTCATCAAGTCTTCAGGCCGACGTCCAGCGGGTGGCGAAGAAACGTCTGGATTGGGACAGACCACCTTTTTTGACATCGCCGCAAAAGGGAATCGTTTCGTTTACGTGCTCGACCGCTCCGGCAGCATGTTGGACCACGGCGCGATTCGCGTCGCAAAAGAGGAACTCGTCGTCAGCCTCGCGGCGCTCGAACAGACTCAACAGTTTCAGGTTCTGTTTTACAACCAGGGCCTGCAGGAAATGAAAGGCAACGATGACAAGCCAGCGATGCAGTGGGCCACCGACATCAACCGCACGCTCGCTCGCCAGTTCATCTCCAGCGTGCAACCCGACGGCGGGACGGATCACATGCCAGCGCTGAAGAAAGCTCTCCGTTATCAACCAGAGCATCTGTTTTTTTTGACGGATGCCGACCAGCCCATCCTGTCCGCTCGCGAATTGCACGAAATCAAAACGGCCAACAATGGTCGCACGCAAATTCACTGTGTCGAATTCGGCAAAGGCTCCGAGATCTCCGCCGACAATTTTCTGAAGAAGCTGGCCCGGGAAAACGGCGGGACGTACCGCTACCGCGATGTGACACGATTCGGCCGCCGCTGACGTTGCCGATCGGACGGCGCGTCGCCATCATCGCTGCACCATGATTCTCGATCTCTTCAAATTGGATGGCCGAGTCGCCGTCGTGACCGGCGGCCGACGTGGATTGGGTCAGTCGATGGCTTGGGGATTGGCTGAAGCGGGCGCAGACATCGTCTGTGTCTCGAAGCACGGCCAGGCGGACGAAACGCGGCGATTGGTTGAATCGGCCGGTCGGCGTTTCTTCGACATCCAATGCGATCTCTCCGAACGGGAACAACGGCGCGGATTGATCGACAAAGCCATTGGCCTCGCCGGGCATGTCGACATTCTTGTGAACAACGCCGGCGACGGAGTCCGTCAGCGGCCGGAAATCTTTCCGGAAGAGGCTTGGCGGCGGCAGCTCGAATTGCACGTGACGGCGATGTTCGACCTCAGCCAGCAAGCTTACCCGCACATGCGACGCAAGGGGCGAGGCAAGATCATCAACATCGGTAGCATCATGTCGTTTGAAGCCGGGCTGAACATCCCCGCGTATGCCGCCGCGAAACACGCGATCGCCGGCATGACCAAATCGCTGGCGGTCACTTGGTCGTCCGAAGGGATCAACGTGAACTGCATCGCCCCCGGTTATTTTGAAACTGATATGGCGAGTCCGCTGCGAACTGATCCGGTGCGAGCACCGCAGATCCTCGATCGCATCCCCTGTGGACGCTGGGGACGGCCGGACGAACTGGCCGGCTTGGCGGTGTACCTCGCATCCGACGCCAGCAACTACATGCACGGCAGCGTGGTCGTCATCGACGGCGGCTGGCTGGCGAGGTGACACCGGATCAAAACAAGAAGCCGGTGTCCGAACCGTCTTCGGTTTTCTCCGGCTCAAGAGTTGATTCGGGCTTTGCTTTTCGAGATCGACGTCGGCCAGCGGTCGGAGTTTCTGCATCGGAAGTCGCGGAAGCATCGAAGGGCTGGGTCACCGGCGTCCCGTCCGGGCGTGTACCGACTAGCAGTTCAATCCGTTGCTCGGCTTGTTCGAGCGTCGCGTAGCACGTTTTGAGCAGAGCGACTCCGCGTTCAAAGCGAGCCAGCGATTCTTCGAGTCCTACGCTGCCGTTTTCCAAATCGGCGACGATGCGTTGCAACTCGGCGAGCGCAGCTTCGAAGGTCGGTTGATCGGAGTTGGGAGTCGTGGACATCAGAAACGCTCAGATGTGTTCGGTGGTTTCGATGCAGCTGGTGAGCTGGCCGCTGGCGAGGATTGTCGTGATTCGGTCGCCGATTACCAGTTGCTCTGACCCGGTCACGAGTTCACCGGTCTCGGCGCGGCGGGTAATCGAGTAGCCTCGGCCGAGCACTTTCAGCGGGCTGAGCGCGTCCAGCGTCGCCGCCGCGAGATCAAGCTGTTGCTTGGAGGCGACCGCTCGCTGCCGAATCGCACGCCGCAACCGCACGTCGAATTCGTCGACCCGAGTCAGCTCGTCATGCACTCGTTGAAATGGGCGAGTGAAAACTCGCCGCGAGCGTAGACCCTCCAGTTGCAGCCGAGCTTTGCCGGCTCGATTTTGCAATCCGCTCACCAATCGCTGTTGCAGATTATCGAGCGTGCTCAACACCTCCGCGCGATCGGGGACAACCCGCTCGCCTGCCTCGCTGGGCGTGAGTGCTCGGACGTCGGCGACAAGGTCGGCGATTGTGACGTCGATCTCGTGGCCGACCGCGCTGATCACCGGCAGCCGGCATGCGGCGATCGCGCGGGCGACCACTTCCTCGTTGAATGCCCACAGGTCTTCGAGACTGCCACCGCCGCGACCACAGATGACGACATCGACGTTGGGCAGTTGATGGACACCGCGCAGTGCAGCCGCGATCTGTTGTGCGGCATCTTCCCCTTGAACTTTGACCGGCACGATCACGATATCAGCCGTCTTCCAGCGGCGAGTGATGACTTGAATCATGTCTCGCACCGCAGCTCCCGACGGACTGGTCACGAGCGCGATTCGTTTCGGGAATCGCGGGATCGGCCGTTTGCGAGCCGGATTGAACAACCCCTCGGCCTCCAGCTTCGCGTGCATCTGCCGAAACGCGAGTTCCAGCGCACCGACTCCCTGCGGGATGAGTTGCCGCACGATGACCTGGTATGAGCCACGCGGCTTGTAAACCTCAACTCCACCGTTGACGACAACCTGCAAGCCATCGTGCATGTCGAAGCGAATGCGTGCTGCCGTGTTCCGCCACATGACCGCCGCAATCTGTGCTCCCTCGTCTTTGAGCGTGAAGTAAACGTGTCCCGAGTTAGCCTTCAGGCAGTTAGAAACCTCGCCGCGCACCCAGACCTCTGGCAAGTTCCCTTCGATCAGGTCTTTGATCTCGCCGGTCAGTTCGGAAACGGTTTGAACGTGTGGTGGCATGAATCGGGTTCGTGTGTTTCAGGATCGAGAGGGAGAGACTCCCCTTACGGCAGCCCATTCCATTTTCGCAGAATCCATTCGGCGGTCAGCAGGCCCAATAAAATGGCCAGCAGCAGCCAGTGGTCCCAGAGGGTGTACTCGTGCGACTCGCGAATGGCGAGGGCTTCGGGTTGGATCAGCTTCGGTAATTCGATGAGCTGATGCAGCATCAACAATTTTCCGCGTGAGACTTGGGCCATCTGGTCGAGCAACACGCGTGATGCGGTAACGTCGGCCAGTTCCTTCGTGATCGGCCCGCGTACAAGAAAGTCGGCGACGATCTCTTTGTCTCCGGGGCCGCCGAGCGGCGGGCCGTCAATCTTGAGAATCGCGCGGTACTCGCCGGCGGTCGCTGCGAGCCAGCGGCCTTGATGGACCGAAGGGCGAGATTGATCGGGAGTGAGATCGACCGTCGAGATTGGCTGATCGGGCTTGGCATCGTTCCGCGGGAAGATGGCGACTTTGGCCTTCACATCGGGACGACGGGCCAGCAGCGGCGGAGTCCAGCGTGCTCGGAAAATGACATCCTGGCCCGCCTGCACGTCGGTCGATTCGAGGCCAAACTTCACAAACTCATTGCCGGACGACGCCTTGTTCTGCGCGGCAGTGCGAGCCATCTGTCCCCAGAAGCGGTGATGGTACTGATCGCCAACTCGATGTCGCCAACGCCAGGTGCTGTCGAAGCCCAACCAATACACTTGGCCGAGTCCGTAGTACTGCTCGACGATCAAGGCCCGGGAGCGTTCCATTTCCGGCGGCAACGACTGGCCGTCATCGGCTGTCGCCAGGACTGTGGCTCCGGGCTTGAGGTCGCCGATCAAAGCCCACGGATGGCCGGGCAGATTCCTCCACGTCGAGCGATTTATGTCAGCGTCACCGCCGAGTTGCAATCCACCTTCACGCTCGCCGTCGGGTGTCAGTCGCAGATGAAAGCCTCGCAAGTGCGGTGGTGTTGTCGGTGGATCGAGCGAATTCACCGGGCGAAGTTTTGTCACCGGCAGCAACTTGTCGAGCGTCGTCGAGCGATACAGCATCGGCATGTGTCGCTTGCCGGCCGTGAAAACGACCGTGCCGCCGATCTCCGAGACGAATTTCTCCAACTGTGCGAGCAACACTTCCGACAAGTCCAGCGGCGCCACGTCGCCAATCACGATGAGATCGAACTCGGCCAGTGGCGATTTTTCGATGGGCGTTTCCGGGCCGGGCCAATTGAGCTGACGCGGGAAAAACGTCTCCGGCAGCACGCCGAGGTGTGGCTGCTGAAACACGACACGTTCCAGTCGCACTCGCTCGTCGCGCGCGAATGCCGCTTCGAGGAAGCGAAACTCCCAACGGGCTTCCCCTTCGACCAGCAGCACTCGCGCCTTGTCATCGACGACCAGCAGCGAGAAGTCCCGCGAGTTGTTGTCGTCACGCGTCTCGCCAGAGAGCACATCGGTGCGGACCGTGAATCGCTGCCGGCCGATCTTCGTTGCGTCGAGCAAGTACTCGGCCACGATGACCGGCGGCAGCCCGGAATCGGACTTCGGGACGACGAGCGATCGCGTTTGCGTTTCGCCGTCTTTCTGTTCGAGGACGACGTTGAGCGTCTCTCCTTCGAATCCCGCTGCTTGCAACGTCACGCGTGCAATCGGTTTGTCGTTGAGGTACGCAACCGGCGGGACATCCAGCGCATCCAGCACGATGTCCTTCGGCCGTCGCTCGGAACCGATCAAGACGGGAAAGACCGCAACGTCCAAATCGCGCCAACGCTTCGCGACCGAAAGCGGATCGCTGCCCGAGGTCTCGCGACCATCCGAGAAGACAACGAACGCTTTGACCGGTGATTGTTCAGCCGATGACGTTTCCAACGCCGAAACCAAATTGGTCAGCGACTTGACCAGCGCATCGGGGGGCTTCTGCACCGTGTCGGTGAGTGTTTCAAGTTCACTCGGCACCGACTTGCCGCCGAAGACTCGCAGTTCGACGTTGAACGATTTCTTCAACTCGGCCAGCCAACCGTCCGGATTTTCCTGGTCGCCGATCAGTTTCTGAGCGATCTCGGCGCGAGGCAGTTTGTCGAGCTTCTGAAACGTCTCCCCGATGAGTTCCTTGCGAGTCTTGGCCAACGTCGCACGCTGCTCGAAACTCGCCCCCTCGTCATCGTCGACCCATTTCGGCTCGCGCTCGGCCTCGAAGTCGGCAAGCACTCGCATCCAGCGGTCGCGGTTCTGATCGTTGCCGATCATCCCCAGACCGATCGCGGTCCGCAGCTTCTCAGCTTTGGTCGCGATTCGGTCTGTGGTGGTCATGCTTTCGGACAAGTCGAGCGCGACGATGACTCGGCCGGTTCGCTCACGATCGATGTTCCATGTCAGCACCGGCTGCAACAGCGCGAGCCAAATGACGGCAATCACAGCCAGTCGTAAGAACAGCAAACCGTAGCCAACGTGAGCCGGCACAAGCTTTCGCTCGTACTTCGACAACAAGATGACGAGTGCTGCCGCAACTCCTACCAAAATCAACACCGCCAGACTGGTCCATGAGGCGTCCAGAGCTTGGAAGACCAGTCGTCGCTGCAGCATGGCAATCGAATCGTAGAACGGGCACTCTTGTCCGTCGTAAATAAAAGGACGGGCAGGAATGCCCGTCCTGCTTCAACCCACGACGGTTAATACTCGCGACGTGTGTTGATGCCAGGATTCGGAACCGGGTACTTGCCCTTGGCGTCGGCGACCAGTGGTGACGGGCCGTCGATGACCAGCTTGTCGGCGTTGGGCGCGAATTCGTGCTCGTGGTTGAGCATGTCCTCGTAGGTCACAATCTGGCCTGTGTGGCAAGCCATGCGGCCCATCGCGGTGACAAGGCTCGACTTCGCGCCGCGCTCACCTTCATTGTACGGCTGGTCCTTGCGGATCGCGGTCATCAGGTCTTCCCATTCGAGTTGGTACGGGTCAGCTTCCGGCTTCGAGCATTCCCAGATCAAGTCCTCTTTGACCATCCGATGGCTCTTGAACATGCGAGCCTTCGACGGATGGTGTCCGGCTTGCGATACGACCGCCGAACCTTTCGTGCCATGGACGTAGGTCGCGAACTCTTGATGGCAGCCGGGCATCGTACGGCCGGCCATGAACATCTTTGTGCCGTCGGCGAACGTGTACTCGATGTTGTAGGTGTCGAAGTTCTGATCGACTTGATCACCGCGATAGTGCCGGCCGCCATGCCCTTTGGCCTCGACCGGGAAGGCGTCCTTCATCCAGCAGCACTCGTCGATGTTGTGAATCAGGAAGTCACTGAAGCCGCCACCGCTCAGCCACAAGAATCCGTGGAAGTTCTTGATCTGATAAGCCAGTTCGCTGATCCCTTCCGGTTTCGGGCCGACGGAGGCGGACCCGGTGGGACCGGCGATGCGGTAGGCTCGCAGCAGCGTCAGGTCACCGATCTGGCCCTCTTTGATTCGCTGAGCCAACTCCATTCGCGAGCGGCAGTGGCGGCACATCAGGCCGACGCCGACCTTAAGGTTTTTCTTCACCGACTCGGCGGAGAGTTCCAGCATCTTCCGGCTGGTCGGACCATCGATCGTCGTTGGCTTCTCCATGAAGACGTTCAGACCCTTCGAGATCGCATAGCTGAAATGGACCCAGCGGAACACCACCGGTGTCGTGAGGATCACTACGTCCCCTGGCTTGAGCAGGTCCATCGCCTTCTTGTAGCCGTCGAAGCCGATGAATTTGTGGTCTTCCGGGACGTCAACTTGATCGGGAAACCGCGTCTTGGTGTTTTGGTAGGCGGTGTTGAGCTTCTCCGGAAAAACATCCACCATCGCGACCAACTTCGTCGGCCCTTGCTTGGTCGAAAGCGCGTTCGCGATCGCTCCGCCGCCCCGGCCGCCGCAGCCGATCAGGACAATCTGGATCGTATTGCTTTCGGCAGCGTGAGCTCCCGGCAACGCCGACGCCGCCAAGACCGAAGCGGCAGCCACTTGGCCAGAGGTTTTCAACAGCTCGCGACGTGACACGAGGGGGGACGACGTTTCTCTCATGACGAGTCTCCTGGTGAGATTGAGGTTCCGTTTAACGTTCGGGAATGCGGATGATGGTGACTTAGCAGCGGCACGTTATCTAAACGTCTGGAGGTTTGCAAAAGTCGGGCAATCTGAGTGATCGTGCCGTCAAACTCTTCCCAATCGTTCAAGTTGATCGTCCAGGTCGCCGATACGAAAGAGGACGCATTGCGCGGGACGTCCCACGCGAGTTCGCGCGAAGGACATCGGTTCGAGCGACGCGACTTTCTGAGCCAGAGGCCGATCGCCAAGGAGTTTTGGACATGTCAAAGCACGTTCGTGGCGCACTGCTGCTCGCGATGTTAGGGCTGATTCCAGTCGGTTTTTCGGCAACGCCCGCGTCGGCTCAACTGTTTTCGCGCGGCTGCAAGAACTGTCAGCGGCCGGTCACTCACTGCAATTGCCAGTCACATCAAGCGGTGATTGACACCGAAATGGTCCCGCAGCAGGTGACGACCTATCGCAATGAAGTGACCACGCAGTATCGCCAAGAAGCCGTCGCGCAGACCGTCCCCGTCACGACGTATCGCGATGTCGTCGTCGACGAAGGAAGCTACCAAACCGTCTACGTTCCCAAACAAGTCACCAAGCGGATTCCTCAAGTCTCCTATCAGCAGCAGATCGCGTATCGCAGCGTGCCGGTTCAAGTGACTCGACAAGTGCCGCAGGTCTCGACGCAAATGGTTCCGCGGCAGGTCGTGCGGAATCAGACATACTCGTACCAAACAATCCAGGTGGCTCCCATTGCTCAGACGAGCGTGCCGGTCTATACGGGATATGCTCCGCTGGCGCTGGCTCCTGCCGGACCGTATGGTGGACTGGCGTTCGCGCCCGCTCCGATTTATCAGAGCGTCTCAACAATCGGAGTAGTTCCGATCGTCGCAAATCCGGTGACGATACTGCCACCTACCTCGAACGTGTCGACCTCGATTGCATCGGACACGCATTCGCATTCGACACCGGTGCCGGATCCCAAGTTTCTCGATAGCCCCGGTGCGGCGCCAGATTCATGGACCACAGTCGGCTCCAAGACCGGCAAGTCGAGTGAGTCCGCGAACTCGATCGCCGCCGGTGAAAAGTCGAGTGGCGTTCGCTTCAATCCGGCACGCACGGTATATCGCTCGTGGGAGTCTCAGTCGCGTTTCGCGGCGGCTGACGGACCGCAACGTCAGTGAGGTTTTCCCAGGCAACCAACTGTAGCCGTTCGCGGGACCGCAACGCTGCACGACAACCTCTCCGTTGTCGCCATGCCTGCTCTACGTCACCGGCGTGACCGGTACACCGCGTCCGATTCTTACCACCGGACTTGGGCAATCAGTCGCTTCGCGCGAAATCGTGAGTTATGATCAACCCGCATTTCGTGGTGAAAGTTCGCCCGTTTCGGGAGCAGTCTGACATGCCCGCAGTCTTGGTGCCCATCGAGCAAGGCAAGCCGATCGTGCTAGATAAGCCGATCGTGCTCGTCGGTCGGCATCCCGATTGCGACGCGGTCATTCTTAACAGCCGAAAAATTTCGCGCAAGCATTGCGCGGTCGCGCTGGTCAACAACCACTTCGTGGTCCGCGATCTGGGCAGCATGAATGGAGTCTGGGTCAACGGCACACGCGTGGAAAATCAAGCCTCGGTCGGATTCGGCGATGAGCTGATGATCGGTGACGTGTGTTTTCTCCTCGAAGCCGACAGAGCTGCGGCTGGCAAACCGAAATCTCCCGTGAAGGCTCAGATTGCCGAAGCACCCCCGTGCAAAAAGGCTCTGGTCACCCCGCCTCAGTCAGAGTTGAGCATGGAGTTTCCGGTGCCGATCGACGACGACGGCTTGGCCGTCCCGCCACCTTCCCATAAAGCGCCCGGTTTGGACATCGATGGCCGGGACGACGAGTTCATTCCGCTCAAAGAAGATTGAGTCGTCCGCATTGGAGTCGACTGCTCACTGCTTCTATTATCTCAACCGCAGACGAACCGCGCGGGAGTGGCGGAATTGGCAGACGCGCTGGACTTAGGATCCAGTGCCGCAAGGCGTGGGGGTTCAAGTCCCCCCTCCCGCAATCGGTTTTAAGTCAGCCTTTCCAAGCTGACCGGACGGATGTCCGATCCAGAAATTCGCGCACCGAACTCGCGACTTCGTCCGCGGCGTCTTCAAACACGTAATGCCCCGCGTCTGCAAGGACGTGCGATTCAGCTTGTGGAAATCGCCTTTGAAACTCGCGATGGAAGTCGAGCGTGAAGCACCAATCCCTTGCCCCCCACACCAACAGCATGGGTCGAACGCAGAATTGAGCGAGTCCCTCTTCGATGGCGGCCAACTTCGCGTAGCTCGGATGCGACGGTCGCAGCGGGATGTCCTGCACGAAGCTCGACACCGCCACCCGACTGCGCCATGAACCGTAGGGCGCGAGCAGTCCGCGCTTCGCCGCCGCCGATAATGGCTGCCGAGCGACCGCCATCGTAAGTGCCGCTCGGCTGAAGGCGTTGAAGCCGCGCAGAACTAATGGTCCGAGCACCGGGATGCGACAGACGGCAATCCGCAGCGGGATTTGTTTTGATCGAAACGCTCCAGTGTTCATCAGCACGAAACGCGAGAACCGATTGGGCACATCGGTCGCTGCTCCCATGCCGATGCAGCCCCCCCAGTCGTGGCCAACCAGCGTGATGTTCCACAGGTCGAGGGACTCGATCAGCCGCCGCAGATTCGAGACGTGTTGTTCCAGCCGATACGGGTAAACCTGCGGCTTGTCTGAGAATCCGCAGCCGATGTGATCGACCGCGATGACTCGGCGATTCGGAGACAGTTCGCGAATCAGTCGCCGCCAAATGAAACTCCACGTCGGATTACCATGCACGCATAGAATTGGTTCACCGTCGCGCGGTCCCTCGTCTACGAAGTGCATCCGCACGCCGTCGAGGTCCAGCCAATGAGATTCAAACGGGTATTCGTCAGCGAAACCGTCGCGACTCGGAAGGGGACTCGTCATGAAACGGACAGTACCTCCTGCAACGCACCCACCAAAGTTTGCAACGCCGACTCATCGTGAGCGGCCGACAACGAAATCCGCAATCGAGACGTCCCCTGCGGCACAGTCGGCGATCGAATCGCCGCGACGAGACAACCCCGATCTTCCAGTTTGCGTTGTGCGGCAACCGCGGCGTCGGGATCACCCAACAGAATCGGGATGATCGGACCAACTGACCTCCCGTACTGCAACCGTAACAAAACGGCCTGATCGGAGTCTCGCACCGCACTGCTCTCTGAAGGTCGCAGTACGGCATCCAACTCCTGTCGCACGAACTCGCAGTTTCGCCACAGCTTCGCTCGCCGGTCCGGCTCGCTGCGAATGATCTCGACCGCGGTCGTCGCCGCAGCGCAGATCGCGGGGGACAACGCCGTTGAGAATACCTGTGTCCGAGCCTTGTTCCACAACCAATCGACCAGCGACTGTCGCCCCGCGACGAATCCCCCCAGCGTGCCGATCGCTTTGCTGAGCGTCCCGACTCGCACCGCGACTCGACTTTCGACGTCGAGAGATTCGCAGACGCCGCGGCCCTGCTCGCCGAAGACCCCCGTGCCGTGCGCCTCATCGACCAGCAAGTCCGCCTGGAATCGCTCGGCCAAATCGCACAGTTCGCGCAGCGGAGCGACGTCGCCATCCATGCTGAAGACGGCATCGGTGACGATCAGCCGCCGCCGAGCTTCGGCCGCTTTGTGCAATTCGCGTTCGAGCGTCTCCAATTCCGAATGCCGAAAGACGCGCAGCTTTGCACCGCTCAAACGACAGCCGTCGATCAAGCTGGCATGATTGAGCCGATCGCAGAAGACGACGTCATGCTCATCAACCAGCGCGGCAATTATGCCGACGTTCGCCGCGTACCCGGTCGGAAAAAGAATCGCAGCCTCTTGCCCCTCGAACGCCGCCAGTGTTTGTTCCAGTCGAGCATGCCACTCGCTTCGTCCGGCAACCAGAGCACTCGCTCTCGCGCCAACTCCCGATTCAGCGAGTGCGGCCTGTGCCGCAGCGACGACTCGCGGATCACCAGCCAAGCCAAGGTAGTCGTTCCCCGCAAAGTTCCACAACCGCCGTCCTTCGATCTCGCACGCTCCGTCCGCGAACGGTCGGACGACTAGCCGCGCGCGACGCAGCCCGGCCGATTCAAGGGCAGCGAGCTCTTCAGACATCCATGGAAACGGAGTTGGCATGACGTGGCAGATGCTAAAGGACTCGATCAAATCCGGCGAGCAGCCAGGAGCGATCGCTTTCGTCCGAGCACTCCGGCCACCAGAATGCTGGCCATGAACTCCAATCCCCCGAAAGCTGTCGTCCTGGTGAGCGGCGGGCTCGACTCGGCGACGGTGCTGGCGATCGCTCGACAGCAGGGCTTTGAGCTGTTCGCTCTGTCGATCGATTATGGTCAGCGACATCGATTTGAGCTGGAAGCATCGCGGCGCGTCTGTGAGTCGCTCGGCGTCAAACAGCATCGCAAGTTTCAAATCGACTTACGGCAGTTCGGCGGTTCGGCGTTGACTGACAACATCGACGTTCCGAAGGACCGCAGTGAATCAGAACTCAGTGGTGGAATCCCGATCACTTACGTCCCGGCTCGCAACACGATCTTCTTGTCGCTGGCGCTCGGCTGGGCCGAGGTGCTCGGCGCGTTCGACTTGTTCATTGGCGTCAACGCGGTGGACTACAGCGGCTACCCCGATTGCCGGCCGGAGTTCATCAAAGCATTCGCTGAATTGGCTCGGCTGGCCACAAAAGCCGGAGTCGAACAGACGGGACGGTTCGTGGTTCACTCGCCGCTGATCTCGCTCAGCAAAGCGGACATCATCCGCCGAGGGGTCTCGCTGGGAGTCGATTACGGACTTACCACCAGTTGCTACGACCCGGACGCGATCGGCCGACCGTGCGGACACTGCGACTCGTGCCAACTCCGTTTGAAGGGCTTCGCCGAAGCGGGACTGGTCGATCCTTTGACGTATCAAGGTTGAGATTTCATGTCTCTCGCGGCGCGACGCACGAAACTGATGCTGCTGGTACCGACGCTTGACCAGTCGGGGGCCGAGAAGCAATTGACTCTGCTGGCGACTCGGTTACCGCGTGACGAGTTCGAAGTGCATGTCGTTGCGCTGACTCGCGGCGGAGCATTTGCCGACGATTTGGCTCAACACGGTGTGCGATTGACGGTGCTCGGGAAGCGTTGGAAGTTCGATCCAGTGGCGATGTGGCGCTTGCGGCGGCTGATCCGGGATGAGCAACCCGATATCGTTCACACTTGGCTGTTCGCCGCGAATGCCTACGGACGGCTGATGGTCGGACGACGCAGAAGTTCGCGGCCGAAGCTGATTGTGTCGGAACGGTGCGTCGATGTTTGGAAGGCGGGCTGGCAACTGTGGCTCGATCAAAAACTGATCGCGCGAACGGATCGGCTGATTGGGAACTCAGTCGCGGTTTCCGAGTTCTACAAGTCGATCGGCTTTCCAGAAGATCGCATAACCGTCATCCCGAACGGCATCGAGGTTTCCGATCCAGATCCGTTCGAGCGTGACGCCCTGCTGGCGGAACTCGAAATTCCGAATGGCGTGCCGGTGATCGGTTTTGTCGGACGCCTGGCCAGGCAAAAGCGAGTGGATGATTTAGTTTTCGCGATGGCGTTGGTGGCAATTCTGCGGCCAGACGCTCACATGCTGATCGTCGGCGAGGGTTCGGAACGGGACAAGCTGATGAAGTTCGCTCGCGACATCAACATCGACAGCCACACGCGGTTCACCGGCCATCGAACCGATGTTGCGAAGCTACTTCGAATCATGGAGCTGTTCTGGATCGCCAGCGATTTCGAAGGACAATCCAACAGCATCATGGAGGCAATGGCTGCCGGGCTGCCAGTGATTGCGAGCGACATCCCGCCGAATCGCGAATTGGTCGTCGATGGCGAGACCGGCTTCTTGGTGCGTGTCGGTGACCGCGCGGGGTTCCAGCAATTCGCCGAACGAATTTTAGCCGATCCAGAGTTGGCCCGCCGACTCGGCAACGCCGGCCGCGAGCAAATGCGGCTACACTTCAGCATCGACAAAATGGTCGCGGCGCACGCGCGGGTGTATCGCGAGGTCTTGTCGTAGCGCACGCGGTTCGCATGCGTTACGCCAGCACGTCTTCAATCACATGCCCATGCACGTCGGTGATGCGGCGGTCGATGCCGTTTTGGCGAACCGTCAACTTCGTGTGGTCGATCCCCATCAGATACAAAACGGTCGCGTGCAGGTCGTAGCTCCAGGTCTCGTCCTTCGCGGTTTTGTAGGCAAACTCGTCGCTCTCGCCGTGAGTCGCTCCCGCCTTGATGCCGGCTCCAGCGAGCCAGGTCACAAACGTGCCGCCGTTGTGGTCCCGGCCGGTCGCTCCTTGAGTGAATGGCATCCGACCAAACTCGGACGTCCAGATCACCAGCGTGTCCTCGAACAAGCCGCGTTGTTTGAGGTCACGAATCAGCGCAGTGATCGGCTGATCCACTTGGCTGCAGATCGACGGCAATTCCTTGTCGATATTGGTGTGGTTGTCCCAGTTATTCGAGGCTCCCCCTGCCCCGCTCCAAACTTGGACGAATCGGACACCTCGCTCGATTAATCGCCGAGCGGTCAAACAACTCTTTGCGAAGTCCGCCGTCGGCGCGTTGCCGGTCCCGTACGCCTTGTGCGTCTCTTCGGACTCCTTCGCCAGATCGAGAGCCTCGGGCGCAGAGAGTTGCATCTTTGCCGCGAGCTCGTAACTGGCGATCCGCGCGTCGAGCCGCGAGTCTCCCGGCCGCGACTTCTGATGCTCGCGGTTGAGTTCATCGAGGACTCGCAGTCCGGCGAGTTCGCTGTCAGGCGTGATGAACTTGGCGGACTTCGGCGGAAAAAGATCATTGATCGGCGTCGGGGCGTTGGCCTTGATGATCGTCCCTTGAAATTCCATCGGCAGAAACGCCGAAGAGAAATTGCCGGTGTTGTTGTACGGCAGCCCGCGAAGATCCGGCAGCACGACGAACATCGGCAGGTTGTCGGTCAGCCGGCCAAGGCCGTACGAAATCCAGGCTCCCAAACACGGGAAGCCGGGTTGTGTGAAACCGGTGTTCTGCATGTAGCTGGCGGGGCCATGCACGTTCGTCTTGGTGGTCATCGCCATCAGAAAGGCGAGTTCGTCGACGATTGTCGCCATCTGCGGCAGGACACTCGTGACCCAGCGGCCGGATTCACCGTGCTGCTTCCATTCGAACGGCGACTTCATCACGGCACCGGGGGCGCTGGTCGCGGCTGACTTCAGGCCGAAGTCGACCTTCTCGCCATGCTTTTTGATGAGCTCCGGCTTGTAGTCGAATGTGTCCATCGGGCTCGCGCCGCCATTCATGAAGAGCTGAATGACTCGCTTGACCCTGGCTTTATGATGCAGCCCGCCGTTGTAGTCCGGTTTGGGAGCCGGACGCACATTTCGGGGCGTCGCTTCGTCCGCCGCCAGCAATCCCGTGAGCGCGAGCGATCCGAATCCACCACCGGTGGTCACGAGAAACTCGCGGCGCGGCACCCTCTGTAATTCGTGGCGAATCGGCAACATGCCCAACAAAGTACCCGTCATCGCTCTGCATGACGAGCCGAAGAGGTACGAACTCCCAAAGTTTTTCGCATTGACGATTCCTGTCAGCCAGTGCGGTTGTCAGAATGCTTTGGCCTTCCCCAAGGGCCCAGGGAGATGAGTCGATGAAGTGGTTTTTGGTTCTGGTTAGTGGACTTGGTTTTTTGTCAGCTTCGGTCGCAAGTGCCCAATCGCGCGAACCGCACGGCCCGAAATGCGCGTGCGGCGCGGATCACTCGCCGCGATACGCCTCGCCGGAGGCGAGATTCTTTTCGCCGACGATTCGGAGTCAGACTCCTAGCAGCGCTGATCCCTTCTTTTCGACGTCGCGAGGGACACGTGCTCCGACCACGATGCACTCGGTCGCGCGTGCCGAGCAGTTTGAGCCGACACCAGTGCGGGCCGTTGCGGGTTGTGCTCCACTGCAAATCAGTTTTCCGGAAGGGTTGCTTAATCGGTTTCTGACCGATGAGCGATCGGAGATCGCTCCGGTTCGCGATGTCATCGCGAAGGCGGACGTGACCGGACGGCAATTGACCTCGACGCGAGTCGTCGTCGATCTGAAGCCGAGTTCCGACGACGCCGAACTGCATCTCGTGCTGACCGGAAACGTTCACAGCAACACGGTTGGCATGACTTCGCAAGCCGCTGTTAAAACGCTCGGCCGGCACGACGTGCTGGCGGTAAAGCCGGTGATGTTCGACGGCTATCAGATCACGACTAAGCGTCCGCAGGTGTGGGTCGATGTTCGCAACGAACATGTTGACGCGGCGACTGTCTTCGACGGAACGCTGTTCGGGGGAATAGCCCGCAGCACCGCACTTAAAACGGCGAAGAAGCAGAAGAAACAAGTCGATGCCGAAACGGCCGAGCATCTCAAGGCACAACTCGGCCCGCAGTTCAATCGGGAGGCGGATCGGCAACTCGCGCAGTTCAATCGCGAATGGCGAGAGGGTTTGCGGTCGCAGTTTGGCGATCTCTGGCCGCAGCGATTAACGGCTCGCTCGACCGATTCGGAACTGGTGGTCTCCGCCGCATGGGCGGATGCTCCGGAGATGAGCTGGCAAGAGGTCAACAAGTCGGGTTCTGCCAGCCGTCACGTTTCCAACACCGATTCCGTCACCGCCTGGCTGCACGAGTCGGTCGTGAATGCCTGGCTGCGGAAACTCGATCTCGACAGCAAGACGATGACCGAAGCGCAATTCCGAGAGGTTCTGGAATCGTTCGTTGCAAAGTTCGGCGGTCGCGTGCTGCCGCGCGATAAAAAACTCGCCGCACAGCCGCTGCCGGGCGCCGCTCCCCTGATTCGGCTTGGTGACAAAGACCCCGTCCGCGTCACGATCGCCGACGGGCAGTTGCAACTGATCGTCGTTGCCAGCATCGAAGTCGCCGGGCAAACGGTCTTGGCCCAAGACGAGATCACGCTGCCGTGGTCGTCGAGCCTGCAACGTGGCGAGTGGCGGTTGACACCGGGCAAATTGGAGTTCGCGAAAGCGGACACCGGTGTGTCGCTGGTTGGCATGGTCGAGACGATGGCTCGCACACAATTGGCGGCCGCGATCCCGGAGATCACATTCCCCGAGGCGTTCCCGTTGCCGAGGATTTCTCCGAACCAGCCGTTGTCGGAATTGCGACTTGCCAGTGCGGATGCGTCATCCGGCTGGTTGACGTTTTCTTTGGCGGTCGGTGCCGCCGCTCAGCCGGTTCACGAACCGCAACTTCGTCAGCCGATGCCGGAGGAATATGTGCCGGTCGAACAGTTCCGCTCCAAGCCAACGCCAGTCTCGCCGCCGAGGCTGCGTGCTCCAACTGATTTCGAGTCTCGTCGCGACCGCAGCTTCTTCCGGTAGACGATGCGAAACAGCAGATGCCCCGCCTTTCGCACCTCTTCCAAAGGGAGAAGGGGCGTGATGAGAATCGCTGTCGCATCAACGCCTGACGTCTTCTGGAACATGCTGCAACCATTCCAGTAACACGCGACCGACTTTGACGAGGCTCGCACCGTTGCACTGAATCGGTTTGTCATTCGTCGTGTGCCAGTGCGGGTAGTCGAAGTCGATCAAATCGGCCGTCGGAATCTTGGCGATCTCGTTGAGCGGCACATGATCATCGTTGATTTCGGTCGGATACGGCTTGGCGAGAAATTCCTTCCTGAATCCCAGTCTCCACGCCGTTTCGAAGAGGCTGCTGGAGACCTTCGGTGCGAACTTTTGGCTGAGCAGTTCCGGCCGAATATTGAGATTCTTATCGCCGATCATGTCCACCAGCACTCCGCAGACGTACCGATGTTGAGGCGGCTGGTCACGATATTGCCGAGCAAAGTGCTCGCTCCCCAAAAAGAATTTGCCGCCATCGCGCTGGAAGATGAACTCCTCGCCGTCAAAGAAGATCATGTCCACGCCGAACGTCGGCTGAATGGCCGGCAGCGAGTGCCCCATCTCCATGAACAACGCTACGCCGCTACCGCCGTCGTTCGCGCCGAGAAACGTCCCCTTCGGACGAAACTGATCGCGATCCGGAAACGGTCGTGTATCGTAATGGCAACAGAGCAACACTCGCTCTTTTGCCTGTGGATGCCACGACACAAGAAAATTCTTCATTCGCACCGGCGTTCCCTTCAGCGGATGCGGCGTGTCGAATTCCTGCAAGCGGATCTCAGCACCCAACTTTGTGAAGTGCGTATCGAGCAACTCCTGTTGCTTGGTCATTCCGACCGATGCACTCGGCCGTGGCCCCATCTTGCAGATGTCTTCGAGATAGCCGAACGCCCGACGTTCATCGAGTTGGATGCTCGGCTTTTCGTCCGCGCACAAAATTACGGGAAATAGCCCGAGTGTCGTCGCCCAGAAAATCAGTCTTCGGTACACAGCCTGACTCCGTTCTCAATTTGATTTTGCCGACCGCCGGAATTGGACGATCCGTACTGCGCCATCGAAATGGATGGACGCGAGTTCGCTTTGCATCCACTCGAGCACTCGCACGGCTTTGGCCCCTCCAGAACCGGCCCCAATCAGCGGGAAAGCCACCGACCTGTATCCATTTTTCGTCGCCAATGCCATCGCGTTTCGCACAGCGTCACGGATGGAGCGTTCCGAAGATCGCCAGAGCAAATTGATTCCGGCAACATGGATGATCCCCTTGAACGGCAGACGACCGGCACTGGTGATGACGGCTTCGCCCAGAGGAATGGCACGCATCCGTCCCAATTCTCGGAAAGGTTCCAGGCCTGCACGCCGCTTAATGGCTCCCGACACACCTTGCGGAAACAGCAGCCACCACGGGATTACGTTGCGGTTCCAGGTGTTGACGATCACTTCGACGTTTTGATCCAGCAAGTCACCCTCAACAACGGAAAGGTTCATCCGGTTCTCAATTCGTTGGCAACACGAGCCCATGTTAACCTTAAGGATGCCTGCGATTTTGGACGCCTGAGTTTCGCTTGGTCAATTGGTACGATGACCATCAAACACGTTTTCCGATTCGATAGGAAAGGGCTCCATGACGACTCAATGCACCCGACGCGACTTTCTGTTTGCCGGAGCTGTTTCTATCGGAACGATAATGGTTCCACGAGTTGGCCAAGCGGCGGCTCCGGCGATCGAAATCTTGGAGCGGCGGATCATAAGCTGGAAGCCTCCGCTGTATCACGGTTGGCCGACGTTGGCTCGGCGGAAGAACGGCGAACTGTTGCTGGTGTTTTCCGGCGGACGTGAAAGGCATGTCTGCCCGTTTGGGCGAGTCGAGCTGATGCGTTCGCATGATGACGGAAAGTCGTGGGGCTGGCCGCAAGTGTTGCTCGACGGGCCGATTGATGATCGCGATGCCGGTGTGGTTGAGACGGCGAAGGGTTCGATTCTGGTAACAACGTTTACGTCGCTGGCCTATGAGGCCGAGTTGCAGAAGATGGAAAAAAGGTGGCTGCCTCCGGGGAAAGAAAAACTGGAGCACGACCTGCTGCTGCTGGAGTGGCGTGCGGCTCACAACCGCATCAGCGCCGAGCAACGGCAGCAGGAACTCGGCACCTGGATGATTCGTTCGACCGATGGCGGCGTGACGTGGTCCGCGCGGTATCCAGTGCCGCTCAACAGCCCGCATGGGCCGACCGTGTTGCGTGATGGGCGGCTGATTTACGCAGGAAAAGCGTTGTGGAAGGATGACCGCGTCGGTGTGTGCGAGTCGAAAGATGATGGCGTGACGTGGGAGTGGCTTGCGACGATACCAGCTCGTCCGGGTGATGATCCAAAGCAGTATCACGAACTGCACGCGGTCGAGGCCTCGAACGGGACATTGCTCGCGCACATCCGCAATCACAACAAACCGAACGAGCGCGAGACGCTGCAATCGGAATCGTTGGATGGCGGACGAACGTGGTCGGTACCGCATTCGATTGGCGTGTGGGGATTGCCTTCGCATTTGCTTCGATTACGCGACGGCCGCTTGCTGATGAGCTACGGACATCGACGCCCGCCAATTGGAAATCTCGCGCGAGTCAGCGACGACAACGGTCAAACTTGGTGTGAGCCACTCACGATCAGCGATGACGCAAAGTCCGGTGACATGGGATATCCCTCGACCATTGAGTGCGATGATGGAACGCTCGTCACCGTTTGGTACGAGTTGCTGGCAGGTTCGCCGAATTCACAATTGCGTCAAGCAAAGTGGCGAGTGGTTTGAATCAAAGCTGAATTTCCAAAACCCAATCCCCACGAAAATCCCAAGGATCAAATCTCAAATCCGAAACTTGCAGCGCGATTCGCCGCGATCAGCAAGGATCGCTCGGAATTCGCACGTTCTTGACATGTAATTGTTCGTTGGAATTTGGCCGTTCCTTGGACTTGGGGATTTTTCTCCGGCAGGATTTGCCGTGAATTTGGCCTTTTTGCGAATCTGAAAAAAAGTCTTGAAAAAGTAGAGCAAAACCCGTTGACCCTTTTCGTGAGGATGTCATAGGTTCCCCCCGCACATCTCTCCGGCGCGGGCATTCCCGTTCGCGCCACTGTTTCCTGTCGATCCATTTCCATTTTCCTGCCCTCAGAACCACCCCCACCCGCGGCGACTCGCCGGCATCACACACCCCTGAGACTGTCATCGTTGACCGTCGATGCTGCAAAGTCGCTGATCTCTCCCGCCAATTGGTTTCATGGAGGAACTTACTTTGCGTAAGGCACTCGGACTTCTCGCCTGGACGTCGTTGGCCGCATCCGGCCTGTGGGCCACTCTTCCTGGAGGGACCACGCGACCCGTGTCGGCCGATCAGCCGGCGTCTACGACTCCCGCTGCGGAGCGCAACTCGTCGCTCAGCCGAATCAATCCATTCTCGCGGTCTCGTTCGAACAAGGCTTCGACGACAGAGGAGGACAAGGCGGCATTTCGCGAGCAGGCTGAAAAGCTGCTCAAGGAAGCTCAGGCGTTGGCACTGCGAGGGGATCTCGCCGGTGCTCGCAAATTAGCCGAGCGCGCAGAGTCATTCCCAGTCGAATGGGGTCCCAAGGATCGCTCGCCGGAGAAGTTCATCGCGCAGTTGGACGCCAGAACTTCGTTCCACAAGCAGGAGTCTGCGATCCCGGTGAAGCCGGCGGCAATGACGAAAAAGAAATTGACTGCCTCGACGATTGTCGAGGGGAGTCCCGCAAGCGAAGACGCTTCGGAAGAAAAGCAACCCGCCGAAACGGATGATTTGCCCTCCGTCAACAACGACAAGGAAATGGCTCAGCATTTGTTGAACCAGGCTCAGATCGCCGCCAGCAAGGGAGACTTGGAGCAAGCTCGATCACTGGCATTGGAAGCCAAGGAGTTGGACGTCAGGTACAACTTGTTCGACGTGCGTCCGGAACAAGTGTTGGCTCAAGTCGATCGCGCGTCGAACAACCTGACAATTTTGAAGGGTAACTCGAAGGCAAAGTCCGCCGCGAAAGAATTGTCCGGCTCAGCGGAGCCAGCCACGAAACAGCCCTTAAGTTTCCTCGAATTTCCCTTTGATAAAGAGAAGGTGCCAGCGACTAAGTCGACATTCGCTGCCGACGCCAGGACAGCCGACAACTCGGCAAACGATCAGGCGACCGAGTCGATCCGTCGAGAAGCCGCGCCGGCAAAAACGCTCGAAGACGAGATCGACCAAATCACCGATTCCCAGAAGCCAGCTGTAGGAGAGAGACTGGAGCCCAGCGACTCAAAGGCCCAAGCGCTGGCCTTGTTGAAGCAAGCTCGCGCCGATCTGGCAGCAGGCCGAGTCGCGGATGCTCAACAGAAAGCCACCCAGGCCTCTGAACTCAACGTTGCCTACGATGTGTTCGAGGATCGGCCTGAATCGGTGTTGGCCGGAATTCGGCGAGCCACTCGCAATACGGCCGCGACGGCCGCGTCTCCCGAACCGGAACCAGATTCGCCCTCGAAACCTGCAACGAACGTTGAGACCAAATCCGAAATCGACGTGCTGCAAGTTCCGGCTGCCGATGAAGACTCGGAACCGAGTAATGTTGCCGTGATTCACCCGGAAGGGCCATCCGCCGAGCAACTCTTCCGCGAAGGACAGATTCATTTGCAAAGTGGCAACAGGGCCGCTGCGCATCAAGCGTTCGTCCGAGCCTATCAGTCAGGCCAGAAATTGGATGGCCGACGCAGCCAACAATTGCAGGAGTATCTGCGAGAACTGAGTCCGCGACGCAAGCCAATCCAACTGACGAGCGGTCAGGCGGGACAACTGGCAGATGGCGACACCCCGGATAAAAGCACTGAACCAGGCACACTCGATCCGCAACGACCAATCGACATCGCGGCCGAGCGACAGAAAGTCCAAGTGGATCGGCTTCGCAGCGAAGTCCTCAACGCCGTCTTCCGCGCCGACCGATTGCGTGAAAAAGACCCGGCCAAGGCCATCGAGATTCTCGACCAGGCACTGGCCAACGTCGAAAGCGCTCCGCTCGAGAAGCAGGTCACCGCTTCGTTGGCCACGACCCTCCGAAAGACACGCTCCGAGATTGAAAGCTTCCAGAAACAGATGGAGCCCAATCTCTTGCAATCCAAGCGCAATGACGAAGTCAAAGAGGCTATCGACCGCGGTCGCAATACAAAGGTGCGAGTCGAGCGAGAGTTCGCCAACCTCGTCAAAGAATTCAACGAACTGATGGAACAGAAGCGGTACGCCGAGGCCGAAGTCATTGCCAAGCAAGCGAAGGAACTGGCTCCGGAGAATCCCGTTTCGGAGACGTTGATTTTGAAGTCTGTCCTCGCCCGCCGCGTCGACAGCAATGAGAACTTGAAGGATTCGAAAGAGCGGGGCTTCTGGACGGCGCTCGACAGTGTCGAACACTCGGCCATTCCGTTTGACGATCGCATGTCCGTCGAGTTCGGCAAGGATTGGAAGGACATCACCGACCGACGGCGTGGAAAGTACAACACCGACGTGCGCATCCGCACTCCGGAAGAGCAACGGATCGAAAACAGTCTTTCCCGGCCGGTCACCCTGAGATTTGAGAGTGAGCCGCTCGTTAAAGTGATTGCGCACATTGGTGCCCTGGCCGACGTCAACGTCGTCCTCGATGAGTCTGGCTTGGCAGATGAAAGCCACACGAAAACAACTCCGGTGTCGATCGATGTCTCTGGGATTCAACTGAAGAATGCCTTGGCACTGCTGCTCGAACCACTCAACCTGGGTTACACGATCAAGAATGAAGTGCTGAAGATCACCAGTGAACAGCGGCTGCAAGGTCAGGCTATTGTCGTGACTTACTCGGTCGCGGATTTAGTGGTGAACATTCAGCCCGGCCAGGCTCAACCGATCAACTTTGCCGGTTCGAGCACGGTTCCCGGCAATGTCGCGGGACAGATGAGCGTGCCCTCCACCGGCGGCCTGCAAGGGGGACAATTCCAAGTAGGGGACGCAAATGCCGGCAGCCCATGGATGGCGAACAATGGCCAGCAGTGGCAAGTCAATGGCGGCGGAGCAGCGGCAGGACATGACTTCCGCAACTTGATCGATCTGATTACTTCGACATGCGATCCCAACTCCTGGGAAGAAGTGGCTGGCAATGGTCACATTAAAGGAAACGAGACCACGTTGAGCCTCGTGATCCGGCAGACACAAAACGTTCATGACGAAATTAAGGATCTGCTGGAACAATTGCGTCGATTGCAAGACCTGCAAGTGACCATTGAAGTTCGATTCGTGTCCGTATCGGATAACTTCTTCGAGCGAATCGGTGTCGACTTTGACTTTGATATCCAGGACAGCCTGGGTGGACCGAATTTCTACAGCGGTCAGCAACAGGGTCAGCAACAAGGCGGTGGCGGTGGTGGTGGCCAACAAGGTCAGCAACAAGGTGGCCTGATTCCACTGCCGCCATTCGGCTCACTATTGTCGACTCAACAACAAGGACAACAAGGACAACAAGGACAACAAGGACAACAAGGACAGCAAGGACAGCAAGGACAGGGCGGAAACTTTTTCGCGCCTTCGCCACAGAGAGAATTGACGGATCGCGACAACTACGGCAGAGGCCAAGTTATCGGCTTGGGAAGCTCGGAGTCGTTCACCCAGGACATGGACATCGCCTTTCGCCAAGGCTCGTTCGGCATCGGTGTGCCAGACTTCGGGCGATTCGACGCCAACGCAGGCCTAAATGTTGGTTTCGCGATCCTCAGCGACATCGAGACATTCTTCTTCATCAATGCCGCTCAAGGTGATCGCCGCAACAACATCATGAGCGCTCCAAAGGTGACGCTCTTCAACGGTCAAACTGGGACGGTCTTTGATGGAGCGCAGCGTCCATTTGTGACCGCATTGGTTCCCGTCGTAGGGGCGTTCGCCGTGGGCTATCAACCTGTCATTACTCAGATATTTGAAGGTGTCGGCATGTCGGTGCAGGCCGTGATCTCGGCGGACCGTCGTTACGTTCGTTTGGCGGTAACGCCAACCTTCTCAACCATCCGCGAAATTACCGCCTTCACGTTCGTCTCTGGCGGCCAACAACAACAAGGTGGTGGTCAACAAGGCGGCGGTGGTGGCGGTGGTGGTGGCGGCCAACAAGGTTTTGGCGGAATCGGTGGTGGTGCCGGCATGGAATATGGAGGCGTCTACAACCACGGCCTATTCGGCCAAGCGATGGGTGATCGAAGTGATCTAGCGATGGCCGCGCAGTCCGGGTTCGGCGGCATCGGCGGTGGTGGTTTCGGTGGTGGCGGTGGTGGATTCGGCGGTGGCGGCGGTGGCTTCGGCGGTGGCGGTGGCGGCCAACAAGGCCAAGGCGGCTTCCAAGCGGCCGGTGCTGGTGAAATTACTGTGCAGCAGCCGGTGGTCTCCCAAACAAACATCTTGACAACTGTCGCCGTACCTGACGGTGGCACAGTGCTGCTCGGCGGCGTCAAACGGTTGAGCGAAAGCCGCAACATGGCAGGCGTGCCGATCCTCAACAAGATCCCGTACCTCAGCCGACTGTTCAAGAACACCGGCGTCGGTCGTGAAACACAAAGCTTGATGATGATGGTCACCCCCCGCATCGTGATCCTCGAAGAAGAGGAAGAACTGTTGGGAATCCCCGACTAATTCAGAGTCATTCCCATAACCCTGAGGCCAACTGTCTCATTGTCACTCAGGGTCCGGGGCCGTCGCGGATGGCGGGAGTTCGCGGCGGCCCTTTTTGTTTTCACAGTACGATCAAGGATCGTGTCTTGCCGGCACTGGCTTGAGACTCCGCATACGCTCTGAGAGAGTACGCCGTCCTCCGTTCGGCGAAGTCCTCAGAGACAATCAGCTATGACGAACAATTTGGACGAATCGGCAGCACAAGTCGTGGCAGCCGTGCAGAGTGGCAAACTCACTCAGGCCGCGGCAGACAACCTACGCACGTGGCTGACTCAGCCGCAGTATGCGGCGTATTTTCCGCGACTCTCGCAACTGATCGCTGGCGGCAGTTGGTCGATTCTGCAAGATTCGTTTTGGGAGCGTATTCCGTTCGGCACAGCCGGTCGGCGCGGGCCGATGGGGGAACTTGGCACAGCGACGATGAACGAACGGACGATCGCCGAGTCGGCTCACGGCGTCGCGGTCCACGTCAAACAGTCATTGCCGACGGAATGGCATCGAGCGGTGATCGGACACGACACACGGAACCGCTCGCAGGAGTTCGCTCGCATCACGGCGAGCGTCTTCGCCGCTCACGGAATCAAGACGTTCTTGTTTCCGTCACATCGCTCGACGCCAGAGTTGTCGTTTGCAGTGCGACAGTTGAAGTGTGGGACCGGTGTGATGATCACCGCCTCGCACAATCCGCCGGCGGACAACGGCTTCAAGGTTTATTCGCAAACCGGTGGACAAGTGCTGGACGACGAAGCGACGAGAATCACTGCCGCTGTCAATTCGGCGGTAAACATTCCGACGGTCGACCTCTTGACTGCGCTCGGAGACGGCCGCGTCGAACTGGTCGGCGAGGAAATCGACTCGCCCTTCATTCGCGCGGTCATCGACCACTCACTGTCGGACCAGCGCGACGTCATCGCTCTCTTCAGCCCCTGTCACGGCGTCGGCGAGACTTCGGTCTATCGAGCAGTTCTCGAAGCCGGTTTCACGCAGGTCAAGATTCATCCGTTTCAACGCTTGCCGGACGGCAATTTCCCGTTTGCTCCCGACCACTTTCCGAACCCTGAACGAAAAGTGGTGCTCGAAGCGCTCGTTTCGGTGGCCAAGGCGATCAACGCCGATTTGATCCTCGCGTCCGATCCGGATGCCGATCGAGTCGGCCTTTCCTCGCGAGCGGCCGACGGCAGCTACACGATCATCAACGGCAACCGCACTGGAATTTTGCTGGCGGATTACCTCTTGCGGAAACGTCGCGCTGTGGGATCTCTGTCGCCGCGTCATTATGTGGCCACGACGCTGGTCAGCTCGCCGATGATCGAGCCGATCGCTCAATCACAAGGAGTCCGTTGCATTCGCGATCTGTTGACCGGGTTCAAATACATCGCCGAAGTCATGGACCGTGAAGGACCAGACCAGTTCGTGTTCGGCTTCGAGGAATCGATCGGTTTTTTGTCCGGCACGCACGTTCGCGACAAGGATGCCACGATCGCGTCGCTGCACCTGTTAGAGTTGGCTGCGGAGCTCAAATCGAACGGCAAGACATTGCTCGACAGGCTGGATGAACTCTTTGTCGAACACGGCTACTTCTGCGACGGACAACTTTCGAAAACTTGCACTGGCGAAACCGGGCGGCAGCAAATCCAAAAACTCAGCGAAACATTTCGCTCAACTCCGCCTGCAACGGTCGGCCCGGCGCGGCTGACTCGCGTCGAGGACTACAAGCAACATGAAGTCCGAACGCTGCCCGACAACCGAGTCGTCGGCCAAATACAACAACCCACTGGTGACGTCGTGATCTTTGACGGCATAGCGGATTTGCCCGGAGCGACCACTGGAATTCGAATCGCGGCCCGGCCATCCGGCACTGAGCCGAAAATAAAATTCTACTTATTCGCGCATCCGGCCGAAGGAAGTCGCGATCAACTACCTCTGACCGAATTGAAAAAGGTTCGCGAAGAGGTTCTCATGTCCGTTCAGAACGCTCTGTCAAAGTGGATCGACGTGACCGTCGCGTAAAAACTAAGAAGACGACGGTCACGTAGAGGCACCCAGACGAAGAGGGATGGGAACGGATTCTTCCCGAACTCTGCGCGTTCGCGCCTCTGCGTCAGCTTTTTTGAAGATTTTCCTCCTGCCAGAATACTCCCGCCTTCGAATTTCCTTCCGGATTGGATTGGCTCAGATAATGTCGCAAGAACGAATTGGACTGTGGTTGATTGGAGCTTGGGGCGGCGTATCGACGACTGTCGCCGTCGGACTGGCCGGGTTGCAGGCAGGCGTTGCTCCCGAAACGGCGCTGGTCACGTCATTGCCGAGATTCACACGACTGAACTTGGCCGATTGGTCGCAGTTCGTGATCGGCGGCCACGAAATTCGCGAGACCAACTACGCCGCCGAAGCGGAAGTCCTGCGCGACAAGTCGCGCGTGTTCGATCGAGATTTGCTGAATGCAACTGCGTCACGACTCGCCGAATGGGACAAGAACATCCGCCCTGGGTGCCTAATCAACGTCGGCCCAACCATTGAGAAATTTGCGGGGCCCAAAGCACTCGCTACGAAGGGGGAAACCCCGCTCGCCGCAGTGAAGCGATTGCGAGCCGACATCGACGCGTTCAAAAAAGCCAACAACCTTGGCCACGTCGTCGTCTTGTACTTGTCATCTACCGAACCGCCGCTCGCAACCGATGCCAGTTCGTGGAGTTGGGCTCAGATTTCCGCTGCGTTGGCCAGCAACGCCGCCTCGCCAGTCCCGGCAAGTACACTGTACGCCATCGCCGCATTCGAGACCGGTTGCAGCTTTGTGAACTTTACTCCGAGTGTCGGGTCGAATCTGCCGGCTCTGGAAGAATTCGCGATCAAGCAAAAGTGTCTGCACGTCGGCCGTGACGGCAAGACCGGCGAAACGCTGATGAAAGCAGTGCTCGCCCCGATGTTCGCCGCGCGGAACCTGAAGGTCATGAGTTGGGTGGGACACAACATCTTTGGCAACATGGACGGCAAGGTGCTCGACGATCCGATCAATAAGGCCAACAAGGTGCGGTCAAAGGATCACCTGCTCACTGAAATTCTGGGCTACAAGCCACAGACGCTGGTGAGTATCGAGTACATCGAATCGATGGGAGATTGGAAAACCGCCTGGGACCATATCCATTTTGAGGGCTTCCTCGGCACGAAAATGACTCTGCAGTTCACCTGGCAGGGCTGCGATTCGCTGCTGGCCGCGCCGCTGGCGCTGGACTTGGTGCGTCTCACCGAACGCGAACAGCGCCGAGGCAAATCGGGCGTGATGAATCATCTGGCCGCCTTCTTCAAAAGCCCGATGGGGCCGCACGAGCCAGAGTTCGCAAAGCAATTCATTGCCCTCGAAAAATGGACCGATGCAGTGGCGGCCCAGCAATGAATCCGCACGTCATGGCCTATCTGCGATTGCTCCGCCTGCCAACGTTGTTTACGGCGCTCGCTGATATTTTTCTTGGCTTTTTCTTAAATCACTCGACGCTGATCAGTGACGAAGGCCCCAATCTGTTGCCGTCGTTCTTGCTGTTATGCCTCGCCTCCGCCGGGTTATATCTCTCCGGCATGGTCTTCAACGATTACTTCGACCGCCTGATCGATGCCCAAGAACGGCCCACTCGGCCGATTCCTTCTGGAATGATTTCACCTGCATCAGCGTTCCGCCTAGCCGTCGTACTGATGCTGGTTGGTCTTTTGGCCTCCTTTTACGCCGGTATGCCAAGCCTGCTAATCGCGATGGGATTGTGTGTGCTCATTCTCAGCTACGACGGGGGTATGAAGAAGACATTGCTGGGGCCGCTTGTGATGGGTAGCTGTCGGCTGGGCAATGTGCTGCTTGGTGCCAGCGCGGTGGTCTCCGTCGCAGATGTTTTTCAAAAACCGCAGTTGCCGATCGCGTTTGGACTGGGCACCTACATCGTCGGCGTGACGTTGTTCGCCCGGCAGGAAGCCACCGACAGCAAACGCGCAGCATTGCTGGGTGCAGCCACTGTCATCAATTTCGGCGTGGTTGTTTTGGCGATGTTCGTCAACAAGGCGGGTCTGGCCGAACAGCGACTGCCGGCATTGGCAATCCTGGCCATGATCCTGTTCTCGTTGGACCGCCGCTTGGCGGTCGCGATCACTCGACCGAGCCCACAGCATGTCCAACTGGCGATTAAGGTCTTGCTGTTGTCACTCGTGGTGCTTGATGCGACGCTGATATTCGCATTCAACGGTCGACAAGAATTGGCCATCGTAACCGTAAGCTTACTGATTCCAGCTGTCGGCCTGAGCCGCCTTATCGCGATGACCTGAAGAAGGCTTAAAGGCTCCGCAACTGCCAATCCAGCTGCCTTTTCCGAAACGCTGAAAACCCATATCCCGGAACTGAGTCGACTCCATTGGCGACTTCAACTTCACGGTGATAATTTCCTAACAACGCATTGTCTCCGTACCAACTCCCATCAAATCTGGCCGATTTCGCTCAAAGAGCGGCGCCTAGTTGGAGATTTGAAAATTGGAGTAGGTAATCGACTCATCGAGGGAAGTGGCCGCAATCCCCACCTTGGAAATGAACTGGGGCCAAAGCTGAAACAACCCCTGCTAACAAAGGCTTATTTCCATCGCAGACACTCCTATCGGACGATGATCCGTCCTCGCATCCGTCGGCACACCTCTCTGCCACTTTCATTGCAACAGCAAGAAAAAACCCGAGCAGCCAGCAGCTGCTCGGGTTTTCATTTCTGACTGACCCCGAGGGGATTCGAACCCCTGTTATCGGATCGAAAATCCGGTGTCCTAGGCCTGACTAGACGACGGGGCCGTAAAGCGGGGGCACACTTTAGAGCCTCAATGATGACTGTCAAGCCGCCCCGATCAACACATTACGTCCCTGCCGATTCGCCGCCAGACTCATCGACTTCGGCCGCTCCAACCGACTGCGCTCTTTGAATCGCCGCCATGACTTCGCTGCGATGAATTACAACATCGCGAGGCGCCTGAATGCCCAAGCGAACCTTGTCGCCTCGAACTTCGATCACGGTCACAAAGATCTGGTCGTTGATAACCACGCTTTCATTGCGTTTGCGGGACAGGACTAACATGGGGCGTGAATCTCCAAACCTCGGTCTTCCAAATCTGCATGTGCGGTGTTTCTTCGGACTCACCACCAAGGAGGTACCAAAAAAACGCTGACACCAGACATCTCTTCCCGAATATTAGAGAATTTAATCGCACGGTCAAGCCGCTTCGGCCTCCTGTTGACTTGACATTTCCAGTGCAACCGCCTCCGAGTTGGTTCGTCCCTCGCCATTTTTCCGGATAAACAGGTGCAACGAGCGGTAAGGCCGTTGCTTAAGTTTTCCGATATCTGCGGGAGTCAGGCTTCATTGGACTTGAGTTTTCGTAGCTCGTATTGACTGCATGAACTCGAATTCATCTGACACAAGCCTCGCTGAGCTTTGGATTTTTCGGTACTTTATCGGCGGCGCTTGACAATCCGAATTCCTTGCAAAAACCTGTTCTGCAATCCGTGCTGGATCAGGGTGAGGAGGCCGAGCAATGCCGTTCAGCCATCTTGAAAGCGTTTCGGCTGGAGCGCTGGCTCATCATATTTTGCTGGTTGAGGATGATTCCGCGGCGGCTGATTCGCTGAAGGCATTGCTCGAACAGCACGGATACCGAGTGCAAGTTGCAAAAGACGGCGGACAAGCGCACTCTGCATTTCGGATGCGGCGCCCGGACTTCGTAATCACCGAATTGATCCTGCCGGGAGAAAATGGTTTTGAGTTGATCGACAGAATGAAACGCTCCGACGAATCAGTTCCTATCCTGGTATTGTCGGCAATCTCGCTGGAGGACTCACGCGCTCTTTCCGAGCGGCTGGGAGCCGACGGTTATTTGACGAAGCCTGCCGCACCAGACAACTTGCTCGCCGAGATCAGAGATATCGTTCAGCGTGTTTGGGAGCGAACGCACCTCGGGGGCCCAAAAGAAGAGAAACGTATCCGCTTTAATTGCCGCTGCGGAAAGAAATTCAAAGTGAGTCCCGTGCATCGCGGCCGGACACTAACATGTACGGATTGTGGTGCGCCGCTGATTGTTCCGCGGCACGAGTAAGTCCATGGGCGACGGAGGGGGCAGCGTCGCAGTTCCTGATTCTTTCCGTCCGAAGTTCGTGGATACGAGCAACGGAATGAGCGCCGTTTTCGATGCCTGCGATCCTCATTATTCTCTCTGGAAAACATCAAGGAAAGCGGATGACGCTTCCCGAAGGAGAGGTCGTCGTTGGCAGGGATGAGTCTTGCCAGATCCGGCTGGCGACCAACCAAATCAGCCGTCAACATTGTCGTTTGGTGTGCGAGGGAGATCACGTGGTGGTTCATGATCTCGGCAGCCGTAACGGCACCTTGATCAATGACGTTGCAATCAATGGCAAAGCGGAACTGCAACCAGGGGATATTTTGAGAGTCGGCCCAATTACGTTTCAACTTGCCGGAAAGAAAACGGGGGTAACTACGCCCTCCAACAAATCTGCCTGCGACGACAGCATTTTGGACTGGCTGGCGGATGAAGAGGGCGAAAGCGAAACGGGAGACACGACCATTGTCCGGCGTGATCCCGCACCAGCGCGCTCCGCCCCGCCGACACCAATCCCAGAAGAACCTCCCGTGCCACTGCCCCGACAGAAGAAATTCAAAACGGTCGGTGACGAGGGGGCAGACATCATCCGGCGGCACTTTGAATTGGTTCAAGCTGGCAAGCTGCCGAAACAGATTCCCGCTCTGAAAACAGGCAATTAAGGCGGAAGGCATCGGCACATGCGGATCATTGCAGGACGATTTCGTCGGCGAAAACTGTTGGCGAATCCCGGACTGACGACGCGGCCGATCAGCGACTTTGTGAAGGAATCGCTGTTTACGAGGCTCGGTGACTGGATCGAGGGACAGCGTGTCGCGGATATCTTCTCCGGTACGGGAACGATTGGTCTTGAGGCCCTCAGCCGCGGGGCGGCGAGCGTTGTGTTCCTCGAAAAAGACCGCAAAGCGTTCGAATTACTGAAACACAATGTCGCCTCGTTGGGTGAGGAGGCTCAGACCGCGTGCTTGTGCTGGCAGACGGACATTTTTCGTTGCTCGTTTCGCCCCAAAGGGGGATCGGCCCAGTTTGTCCCGTTCGATTGGATCTTTTTTGATCCGCCGTTCGCGATGGTGAAAGATCTGTCTCCCACCTCAGAGTTGTTTCGAGTTCTGAAGCAGCTTGCCCGCGACGACGTCAGCTCTCCCGATACACGATTGGTCTTTCGGACACCGGCGCAGGCGAAATTCGTCATGCCCGATGTTTGGGAACTTGCGCATCACTGGCCTTTCTCACACATGGAAATCTTCATCTATCAGAAGGCGAAGCCACCTGAGCCGGCAACTCTCGAAGAACAACCGACACCCGTCGCTGAATCCATCGACTCGAATTCCCTTTCACCACCGGAGCACTTTGTATGAGCGTGCTTGATCGATTTCGCTTAGACGGCCAGCGGCTGTTCATCACCGGTGGAAGCCGTGGACTTGGGCGTGAGATGGCTTTGGCGATTGCCGATGTGGGTGCTGAGGTCGTGCTGGTCGGTCGCGATCGTGAGAGCTTGGAAAAAACCGCTGCCGACATTCGACAGCTCGGTCGGAAGGCGGACATTCTGGCCGGCGATGTCGGCGTCCCCAGTGAGTGCGAGCAAGTCTGTCAGCGAGCGCTTGATCAGTTCGGGACGTTTGACATTCTGATCAACAACGTCGGCGGACGGCGGATGAACGTGCCGGTCGAGGATCAGACACTCGAACAGTGGCAGCAGATTCTGGATATCAACCTGACGAGCACGTTTCTCTGCACGAAGCTGATCGGCGGAGCAATGGTCAAACGCGGGACTGGTGGCCGAGTCATCAACATTGCGTCGATCTCCGGGATGATAGCCAATCGTGGGATCGGCGGCCGCAGCTACGAGACCTCGAAGGCGGCGGTCATTCAGTTTACGCGAGCACTTGCCACTGATTGGGCTCCGCATCGGATCACAGTCAATTCGATTTGCCCTGGCGGATTCATGACCGAACCGAACGTTCGCTGGGCCGCTCAGAATCCAGCGATCATCGACACCTTCAAGCAGCAAATCCCCGCGGGGGACTTTGGAAAACCAGAGGATCTCGGCCCGCTGGCGGTTTACCTTGCCAGCGACGCGGCCCGCTATGTCACCGGAGCGGCTATCGTCATCGACGGCGGCTACACGCTTTGGTGAGACGTCGATTCCATTGGCTACCAACCTCACGTCCCGCGACTATACTGCGGCCCGTCTTAAACCCTCGTTTTCCGCACCGCGAAGACCACCATGGCCGACTTCAACAAATTCGATCCGCGAGTCGATTCGCTGGTCATTGAAACCAAAACCATTTGGGACGCCGCGATCGGCAAGCTGGCCGACGCTGACAAACACTGGCTGGCCGATGCCGTGCATCGCCACCCGGAAAAGGCGAGCAACGTACAATACGACCGGGCTCACACCGGATTCACCCGGACGATCACCGTGACGATTGCCGACATCGAGCGTCTGTACGACGAGAAAATGAGCGGCTAATTAACGAAAACGCCGCGGATTAAACCGCGGCGTCGTGAGCGTCTGCGTGTGGCCGGATGGCCGTTCAGGCTACTCTTTTTTCTCGGCGGGAGCCTCTTCCTTTTTGGCTTCTTCAGCCTTCGGCTCTTCTTTCTTGTCGCCTGCATCGGCCGGTTTCACGGCTCCGGCGTCTCCCTCAGGAGCGGCCGGAACGTCGGTTCCGCCACCCTTGGTTGAACCGGCTTCGCCGCTGGTTGCCTTCGCGGGGGAGATCGGCTTGACCGGCGACGCGGGTTCGCCGCAGCCGATCGTCCAAATCGAGAGTCCCAAAACACTCACTAACGCTGTGAACTTCATGAAATTCCAGCCAAGTTTCATTGGCTGATTCCTTTCGTGTGAGAACGATCAAACCATAACCCACTCGGCCGAACTTCCCAGCTCCTTGTTCCGCCGATTTTCGGTGGAATCAACTGGCGTCGGTTTGATCAATCCGCCAGTCGCCCGAAGCTTTCCAGCCTGGAAAGCGGCCGGATTAGACGTGGCCGACCCCTCGATTGCAACCGAACCGACCGTTCAGAAAGCCCCTCTCTCGCGGAGTCTCCCTGCGACCGATGCGACCCTCCGAGTCGAGTCAGCACAATCGTCACGACATGAAGGCCTTAACGAAACAGACCGCCTCGCAGGACTTCCAACGAGTAAAAGGTATCGCGCCAACGGACTCCACCCTGCCGCATCGTGACCCAACCGGACCTCAGAAACGCAAATACAAACGCCAAACCCGCCGGCATCAGCATCGGAAACAGCCAGAACGAGTACCCGTGCAGCCAGGCCGTCAGCCCGTAAAGAACATGCGACAGGATCGTCGCCGCGACGAAGCCGGTGCGAGACTCCCCAACCAAGACTGCTCCGATGGCTGGCCCGCAGAACACCAGCGTGGTCACTCCGCAAATCCAGAGCAATTGCATGACCGCATAATTCGCCGAAGCGAACGCATTTTTCTCCAAGCCCGTGATGCAGGCCCAGGCTCCGGCTTGCCAGCGGATGCGCAGTCCGCCTTCGGCACGCAGGATTTCGCAGCGAGCCCCCGTCCGCTTCAGCAGTTTGCCGAGCTTCACGTCGTCCATGATGTCCAGCTTGATTGGCTCGAAACCACCCGCCCGGTCGAGCGCCGAGCGTCGCACGAGGTTGTACGCTCCAACTCCGCAGTACGCTCGCGTGAATTTCGTCGGGATCAGATACGGCTGAGTCCCCGCCGCGAACATGACACCAAAGCCGATCACGAACGCCGTCTCGAACACTCCTCCCGACTCAAAATCCGGGAACATCGCCAGATGATCCGTGCCGCGAGCCACCACGAACCGAATCGTCTGCCGTAATGTCTGCGGAGCGTGAACCACATCACCATCCGTAAACAGCACCCATTCGCCGTCGGACTGTTGAGCGCCAACCTGCAACGCATGATTCTTGCCGAGCCAACCCTCCGGCAGATCGGTGATGTGGATGACTCGCAGCTTCCCGTCGCTCTCGTTCGCCAGCCGATCCATGATCGCGCCGGTGTCGTCGCGCGAGCGGTCGTCGATCGCGACGATCTCGATGTTCGGGTAGTCCGATGCCAGCAGTGACTTCAACCCGGCTTCAATCTTCGGACCTTCGTCACGAGCCGGCACGATGACCGACACGCGCGGCCACGATGCCGGATCAGCCAGCCGATCCGATTGCCGATTGAGTGACCGACCAAGCAGCCACACGGTCGGGATTCCCGACACCACCGCCCAAATCGCGAACAGAACCCAGCCCAGCACTTCGATCGTCTGCAAGGTTGCAACCCCTCTGAGGCTTCTCAACAATCCGCGCAACTTAACGACCCGTGTCCTGAAACTCATTCACTCGCGAAGACATCATGCCTGACCTGCAAGACTTGACTCGGAAACTCAACACGAACAACGGCTCAAAGATTGTGCTGCTCGTCGCCGACGGACTCGGCGGACTGCCGTTGACGCCGGATGGACTGACGGAACTCGAAACCGCGAAAACGCCGAATCTCGATGCCCTCGCAAAGCGCGGCACGCTCGGCTTGAGCACTCCCGTTCTACCGGGCATCACGCCGGGGAGCGGGCCGGGGCATCTGGGGCTCTTCGGTTACGATCCGCTCGAATATCAGATCGGTCGCGGCGTGCTGGAAGCGCTGGGCATCGACTTTGAGCTTGGCCCTAACGACGTGGCGATCCGAGGCAACTTCTGCACGATCGACGGCAACGGCCTGATCACCGATCGCCGAGCCGGTCGCATCGCGACGCCTGAAGGGGAACGAGTCGTCGCGAAGCTGGCAGCCGCGATCAAGATTCCCGGCATCGAAGTCTTCGTGCGGCACGTCAAGGAGTATCGACTCGTCATCGTCCTGCGTGCCGAGGGACTTGGCGGGGATGTCGAGGATACTGATCCGCAGAAGACCGGCGTCGCGCCGCTTGATCCGACCGCTCGCAGCGCCGGTTCGCAACGAACCGCTGAGTTGCTCAAAGAATTTATTCGGCAAGCTCGCGAGATTTTGAAGCACGAACCGAAAGCGAACCTGCTCACATTGCGAGGCATCGACAAGAAGCCGCCGATCCCGACCTTTGAAGAGATGTACGGCCTGAAGCCCGGAGCGATCGCCGTCTACCCGATGTACCGCGGCCTCGCGCGGCTGGTCAGCATGAACGTGCTCGACGCCGGGCAGACGCTCTCCGATCAAATGTCGCGGCTCGAACAGGCGTGGAACGATTTCGATTTCTTCTTCGTCCACTTCAAGTACACCGACTCCACCGGCGAGGACGGCAACTTCCCGGAGAAAGTCCGCCGCATCGAAGAACTCGACGCCGCGATCCCGCGCATCACCGCGCTGAAGCCCGATGTCCTGATCGTCACCGGCGACCACAGCACGCCGAGCAAAATGAAATCGCACAGTTGGCACCCGGTCCCTGTGCTGCTCGCCGCCGAGGAGCGCTGCCGCCCCGACTTGTGCGACAGGTTCGGCGAACGCGAATGTCTGAAAGGCGGTCTCGGCCAATTCCCCGCGAAGTACCTGATGGGCTTCGCGCTCGCTCACGCGGGTCGGCTCGACAAGTTCGGAGCGTGACGACTTATGACCGCTGACTGGCAACGCGAGATTCTCAAATCGGGCTTCGCCATTCTGCCGGGTGTTTTCTCCGCCTCTGAAACCGATGAGTTGGTTGTTGGTCTCGATGCCGTCATGACTCGCGTTACCGAAGTTCAGGGGCCGATCCGCGACAAAGCCGGGACTGTCTATGCCGGACGTAATCTGCTGCGGTTGTTCGAGCCGGCGAAGACGATTTGGCGACGCTCGCCGCTGCTCGAATTGCTCAACGGAGTGCTCGGCCCTGACTTCGGCTTGGTCCGAGTGTTGTTCTTCGACAAACCGCCGGAGCGGACGTGGGCGTTGCCATGGCACAAGGATTTGACCATCGCCGTGAAGCCGCACGTCGGCGAGAGCACCGTCTTCAGCAAGCCGACGCTGAAAGCCGGAGTGCCGCACGTCGAAGCCAGCCGCGAGGTGCTCGAAGCGATGCTGACGCTGCGCATCCACCTCGACGACATGACCGATGAGAACGGCCCGTTGCTGGTCGTGCCCGGTTCGCATCGGCTCGGCAAAGAGCCGGTCGCGAGTTTCGAAACAGCAAGAACCATTCTTGGTTCGCGGGGCGACGTCCTGGCGATGCGACCAATGTTGGCTCATCGCAGCATTTCGTCACGGGAAGGGACGAATCAACACCGCCGTATCTTGCACTTGGAATTTACTGGACTGCCGCAACTGCCCGACGGCTTCGACTGGCATGACTTCATTTCCGCGTGACGGCGACGTTGGCTCAATCGACGAATGCGAACTCGTTTGCCAACAGCAACGATTGTGCGAACGCGGTCCAGCGCTCCGGCGTTGGCGCGTCGCTCAGGAACTGGCGAGCGGCCTGCTGTTCGGCGTCGGTGGGCAGTCGCTGGAAGCAAATCTGAAAGAGTTTCCGCACGCGGATGGGCAGATCGTTGGTGGACGCGATCTCAGGCCGGCGAAGCAATCGCGAGGCGACCTCGAACGTCAGATCGCCGTTCATCAAGAACAGTGCTTGCGGAGCAACGGTGGTCGAGTCTCGTTGCGGATTCGTCGAGGCGGGAGTCGGAAAGTCGAACGTCGTCAACAGATTTGGAACATCGAGCCGATCGAGTGAACCATAGAGCGATCGTCGCGAGACGAAGCCGTTGAGCAGTTCGACCGATTCGCCGCCGACTCGGCGATCGAAGTCGCCGGAGACAAACAGCAACGAATCACGCAGCGACTCCCATTCCAGACGGCGGCGATTCGCGTGCGACAACCATTTGTTGTCGGGATCATTGGTGAGTACGGCTTTCGGAGTGCGGAATGCGGATGTATTGTGCTCCGCACTTCGCATTCCGCTCTCCGCACTTTGTTGATACGTCGCCGACAGCAGAATCTGTCGATGCAGCCACTTCATCGACCAGCCCGACTTAACAAAGTTGGCGGCCAGCCAGTCGAGCAATTCGGGATGCGACGGCGGATCGCTCCGTAAACCGAAGTCGCTGGGAGTCTTCACAAGTCCGGTGCCGAAGTGGTGTATCCAAACGCGATTGACGAAGACGCGTGCGGTCAGCGGATTGCGCGGATCGACGATCGATCTCGCCAATTCTAATCGCCCGCTGCCGGTCGCAAATGGTTTGCGATCTGCAGTTGCGATGGCGAGCGACTGTCGTGGCACGAACGCTCCCAACCGGTTCGGATTTCCTCGCAGAAACACCTGTGGATCGAACGGCGTCGCGTCATCGACCAAGACCATCGCGCGAGCCGGTGCTCCCGCGGTGGTCATGCTCCACTGCTCGACTTCCTTGATGAGCTTTTGATATTCGCCTTGCGTTGGCCGATCGGGGAACAGCGACAAGAATCCCCAACCCATCGCCAGCGGCACGTCAGGCGGGGCATCCGGGCCGTAGAGGACTCGGCGGATTTCTTCTTCCTGCGGATCGGGCAACGCGATGAGCGGCGGTTGTTGCTTCAGAGCTTCTTGCCATTTCGTCTCGATCCGTTTGAGCAGTTCGCCGTAGCGGGTCGCGACTTCGTTGAGCGTGATCGGCGGCGGTTCGCAGATCGCGGCGATGACGAGCGGATTACAGAAAAAAGATGAAGGCTTTCGGCTATCGGTCATCGGCTCATGGCCGGACTTGAGTCGGTCGGAGACTTCCTTCGACCTCAAAGCAAATTGATCGCCTGCAAGCGCGGCGAATTTGGTCCACGGCTGCCAGACGGGATGCGGCTTCTTGCGAGCGGCTTCCAGCATGACCTGCCAGCGGAGCGTCATTGTGGGGTTCACGTCGTTCGTATCGGCCAGCAACATGAAGTCGTCGGTCGGCGGCTTCGTCATTTGAGCTTGTGCCGCTAGCAGGTACTCCGCCGCGCGGGTCCGCGAAGACGACACGAGCGCCGCATGTTTGCCGGTCACGAAATCGGTGAGCTTCTTCAACCGAGCGTTCATCTCGGTCGAGAATTTCGCGTACTCTTCAGTGGCAGGAGGCCGCAGGAATTCGGGAGGCAACGTCGGCTCGATTGAACTGCGGAAGACGCCGTACAACGAATAGTAATCCGCCTGTGGAATCGGATCGAACTTGTGGTCGTGACACCGAGCACACGTTGCCGTCAGCCCCAGCAGCCCGCGCGTGACGACGTCGATGCGGTCATCAAGCACGTCGTGCAAGTTGTTCATGAACCGCCCGCCGAGCGTCAGGAACCCCATCGCCGTGAGCGGTCGCTTGTCGTCGCCAAGCTCAAGCTGATCCGCCGCAAGCTGCTCAATTACAAATCTTTCAAACGACAAGTCGTCGTTGAACGAGCGGATGACGTAATCGCGGTAGGTCCAAGCCCACGGAAATTTCTTCTCTTCAAAGAAGACGTAGCCCTTCGTGTCTGAGTACCGGGCCACATCCAGCCAATGCCTTCCCCAACGCTCGCCGTAGTGCGGCGAGGAAAGCCACCGATCCACGACTTTCTCGAACGCATTGGGGGAATCATCTGCGAGGAATTCTTCCAGCTCTTCCGACGTGGGCGGCAAGCCAATCAAATCGAACGACACTCGTCTCAGTAACGTTCGTTTGTCGGCGGAGCGAGACGGTGTCAAACCGGCCCCGCGCAGCTTGGCTCGCACGAACCGATCGATCGGCGTCATCGACCATTCTTCGTTCGGCAGCCAAGGCACAGGGGGCAAGACAATTGGTTGAAACGCCCAATGTTTAGCGGCCGCATCGGCTGCCGGTGTGGCGGAATCATCCGGCCAGAATGCGCCGTGACGAATCCATTCGGTGAGCACATCGAGTTCTTCAGCCGCCAGTGGTTTGTCGGGAGGCATCTTGCGGCCACCTTCACGACGGATCGCTAACAACAGCTCGCTTTGATCAAGCTGCTTCGAGTCAATCACCGCTCCGTTATCACCACCTTTCTCGAAGCCGGCTTTCGTGTCGAGCCTCAAGTTCGATTCTTGCTTCTTTGCGCCGTGACAGGACTGACATCTCGCAACGAGAATTGGCCGCACCTTGTTTTCAAAGTCTCGCTGCTCGTCCGCCGCGCGAGCCGATTGGCTGCTCAGCAAGGTGAGGACGAAAAATGAAATGCAAAGTTGTCTGACCATCTTCATTTTTCGCTGTTCATTTCCCGTCAGCCGCCCGTTTCAAAACTGACGCAACGCATCCAGCAACCGATCCACTTCTTCTACGGTCGTCGTCGGCCCGAAGCTGACGCGAATCGTACCACCCGATGCCAATGTGTTGAGACTACGATGGGCTCCGGGAGCACAATGCAAGCCAGCACGCACTTGAATCTGAAAGTCCTGATCGAGGATCGCCGCCATCTCCTGCGGATCAAAGCCGTCCACGACGAAGCTGACCACACCGACGACGAGCTCGTCGGAAAGTTCTGCCGCGAAGAGTCTCACGGACTTCGAGCTGGCGATCCCGTCAATCAAACGGCGACGCAACTTTAATTCGTGAGCGTGTCGTTCGGAGATGTTGTGTTGTTCCAACCAATTCAACGCCGATTCCAGACCGAACAGACCCGGAACATTGTGATTGCCAGACTCGTATTTGTCGGGCAGGCGATCGGGTTGCTGGTCATCCTCGCTGAGCGATCCGGTCCCACCTTGCCGGACGCTGGCGACATGCTGCTCGATGCCCGGTCGCAGATACAGCAGTCCCGTCCCCAGCGGGCCGAGCAACCCTTTGTGTCCCGGACAGGCCAGCATGTCGATGGGGCTGTTGCGCACATCGATCGGCAGATGTCCCGCCGTCTGCGCCGCATCGACCAACATCAATGCGCCGGCATCTCGCGCGATTGTGCCGACGTCGTCGATCGGTTGAACAACGCCGGTCACGTTGGACGCATGCAGCAGCGCGATCAACTTTGTGTTCGGTCGCAAAGCATCGCGAAATCGTGCCGGCTCGACCCGACCCTGGGCCGCTGGTTCGATGAACGTCGTCTCGATGCCAATGCGCTGGCGCAGTTCGTTCAGTGGACGCAGGACCGAGTTGTGTTCCAGCGTCGAAGCGATGACGTGATCGCCGGGCTTGAGACATCCGTGAATCGCTAAGTTCAAACTGTCTGTGCCGTTAAACGTAAAGATAATCCGGTCGGACGATCCTGCGTCAAAGAGCCGAGCGGCTCGCAGCCGGCAGCGAGCGATCGTCGCCTCGACTTCGGAAGCGGCCCGCGTCGCACCGCGACCCGCGGCAACGCCCAGTTCTTGGTGGTAGCGAGCCATCGCTTCCAACACCAATTCCGGTTTCGGCCAACTGGTCGCGGCATTGTCGAGATAGCAGCTTTGCATAAAGGTAACCGATGTCTGCGATTGTCTGCCGCTATCGTTGGGATCGCTCCCACGGCTTTTTGATATCTGCGCTCTCGGCCGCCCATCCTGCAGGGAGGTCAGCCAAAGTCTTAATGGACGGATCCAGTTCAACAACTTTCTTCAGCGCGATTGTGGCGGCATCGTCATCCAAGACATCGCCGCCATCGAGGAATTGCCAATCACCATCTTCATCGTGAACGACGTAAAGAATCGGTTGAGAACCATTCGTGATCCGAGTCAAGGTGATGACGTCTGTATTCTCAACAACCGGAAACGGCCAAATCATAGCCTTGGGCTTCTCCTCGTCTTGGCTTGTCGTGGACGTTCGAAACAACACGTTCGCGAGGGGACAAAGGCTTATCAACGCTGCAGCCCACGGCCATTGTTGTAAAAGAGAGGGTCAAGTGTTCGAGCTGTTTCATGATGATTGAGCGAAATAGCTATCAGCCTATTTCGCCCTCAACTTTACCCCAAAGTCCACGGCGCGCGGTACGGTCGCGAGACCCATTTTGCCGCTTCGTCGTCGCCGACAATTTGCTCGGTAGCGGGGTTCCATTGAATGCGGCGGCCAAGTCGTATCGCGATGTTGCCGAGATGACAAATCGTCGCGGCGCGATGGCCAATCTCGACATCGCAGATCGGCAGCTTGCGGGTCTTCAGACAGTCCAGGAAGTTCTGATGGTGATTCGTGCTGACATAGAGCCGCTCGTCACTGTCGGTCATCGGCTGTTTGACGATCTCTTCGGGCGTGCTCTTGATCTTGCCGCGATCGACGAAGATCGTCCCTTCACTGCCGATGAACGTCACTCCGCCGGGGCAATCCTTCTCACCTTGGCCGACGATCAGGATGACTCCATTGGCATAGGTGTGAGTGACTCGGCACGATTGCGTGACTTCGTAGTGCTTCTCTGGATGAAATGTGGCGGTTCCCTCAGTGGCGACGGGGCCGGAGTCGTCCATGCTGAGTCCCCACTGCGCGATGTCGATGTGATGCGCCCCGAAGTTTGTCATTTGTCCGCCGGAGTAATCCCAGAAGAAGCGGAACTTGTAATGGACTCGATTGACGTTGTAGGGCCGCTGCGGCGCGGGGCCGAGCCACATGTCGTAATCAAGCTCCGGCGGCGGATCGCTGTCCGGCACCGGCTTGGCGTTGAAGTTCGAGCCGGGGAGTCCCACCATCACTCGCTCTAGTTTTCCAAGTCGGCCGTTGCGAACCAGTTCGCACGCCTGGCGAAACCGATTATCTGATCGCTGCTGCGAACCGGTCTGCACGATCCGCTGATTCTTACGAGCCGCCTCAACCATCTTGCGACCTTCGACGATGGTGAGCGAAAGCGGCTTCTCGCAGTACACGTCTTTGCCCGCCTGGCAGGCGTGAATCGTGGTCAGAGCGTGCCAGTGATCTGGCGTCGAAATCACAACGGCGTCGATGTCCTTCCGATCGAGCAGCTTGCGGTAGTCGCCGAAGCCTTCGCATTTCTTTTGCGTGTCCTTCTCCACTCGCTCAACCGCCTTAGCGAGATGTGTTTTATCGACATCGCAAACGGCGACCGGCGACGCGAGCTTTAAGAACGCTCCAAGATTGCTATTCCCCTGCCCGCCGACACCGATGTGCCCGGTGACGATCCGCTCGTTGGCTCCAAAGCAGGAACTCGGAACGATCCACGGCGCGGCGAATGCGGCAGTAGTGGCTGATGCAGCTTGAGCCAAAAACTGACGTCGATTTTGATGAGACATGTTTGCGATTCTCGAACAGCCTGTGTGATTGAGGCAATGATCAGTCGTGAAGACGATCGCAGCCCGGTCGTAGGGTTAAGACGAGCCGGGCTGCGGGGGATCCTTACTGAAGTTTTTCGATCGGACCTCGCCGAGGCTTAGTGGCCTCCAGCTTGTCCGCCGTCGATGTGGACCGGTTTGTAACCGCCGATCGTCTTGAAGTAGATCAGCAGCAACAGGTAGATCGCGGCCATTGTCGCAGGAATCGTCGAGTCGGCAACGAGCGTGTCGCGATCACCTTGGATACTGGCGGCTTGGACGGCGCGTTCTTCGTCGCTGAGCTTTTGCAGAGCGGCTTGCGGGTCTTTGCCGCCCGATGCTGCGATTTCTTTCTGGGCGTCTTCGAGCTTCTTCTGCACGTCGCCGAGCTTCTTGCCATCCAAGCCCGTCGCGTCGGCAAACACCAGGAACTTACTCGGTTTCGCGGCTTTGTAGGCCTCGAACGCGGCGGGACTTGCCTTGGCCAGCGCTTCCCCAGAGAAGCGATCTTTCGCATAACCCAAACCAGGAGCGCCGATCAAACCGGCGGACATCATGCCGACGCCACCCATGATCGAGATGGCCAACGCACCGGTACGCGGGAATCGATCAGACGCGACGGCCAACATCGTCGGCCAGAAGAAGGTCTTGCCGATTCCATACACGGTCAGAGCAACCAACGCACCGCCGAACGTCGCGATGCCGCTAGCGAGATTCAGGCCCAGGCAGCCCAGCACGGCACAGACCAACAGAATTCCAACGGGTGACAAGCCAATCTTCTTCTCAATGAATTCGGCACAGAACCGGAGTCCGAACATCAGCAACGAAGTGAACACAAACAGCCATTTGCCTTCCTGCGATGTCAGGATGTTGCCCGTGATGTTCTGAATCCAACTGTCCGTGCCGAGTTCGACCGCTCCGACCAATCCGTGCGTCACGAACAACACGAACAACAAGATCGAGCCGAGTGAGAACCGAGTCATCACACCGACACCGATCAGGAACGCTCCGCCGACCACATAGCCGATGTTCGTCGCCATGCCCGCAGCCGATGCGATCTGCACGTCGGTTGCATTGGCCGGAGTAATGAACTGAGGCAGCACGCTCGCGAAGAACATCGCCAGCAAACCTCCCACGACCAGCGCGCCGAGAATACCGACGTCTTTAAACATCTCACCGAGACTCAAGCCCTTCTGCGAGGCTTCCGACTTCGGGAAGCTCTGACCGAAGAACATCAGGCCGTAGAGAACGGTCGGGATCAGGAACAGCGCGAATTGCATCTTCCAGCCGACGTGCATGATGTCGTCGAGCACCCAGCCCGACGCGCTGCCGAGCACCAATCCAGCCGGCCAGCTTGCGTGCAGAATGTTGAGGTAGTGCGTGCGATTCCTAAAGAAGAGCGTCGCGACCAGCGGATTCGCCACCGCTTCCAGCACTCCGTTCGCCAAAGCAAAGAGGAACGAACCAGCGGTCAGCAATTGGCCAACCGTCTCTTTGCTCATGCTGGCATTCGGGGCGAACGTGATCACCGCTGACAACATATGCAATGCGAACGCCGTGAGGACCAATTTCCCGTAGCCGACTTTGTCGCAGACGATTCCACCGATGATGATGCCGAAGCAGAACCCGGTGAACCCGATGCCGTTAATGTCACCGACTTCTTTAGCGGTGAAACCGTACTCGGTGATCCAGTTGTCGAGAAATCCGCCGCGAATCGAAAACCCGATTCCGGCCGCGAGAATCGCCATGAACCCCGCCCACAACAACCGTTTGGCGTTGGAAGCTTCTGCTGGACCTTGCGCTGTGTCTGACATGATGCCCTTTTCGTTGTGAGCCGAAGTTAAGGTATCCAACCTGAAAGAGGCGGGCATCCTATCCGCGTGTTTTTGGCTCGACAACGAAGCCAGACAAACGAAAACGGCCTGATCTCTCGCCGAGAGAGCAGGCCGTCGATTTCCAGAGGATCAGGGGGAATTCTCTGCCTCATTGGTTGGCGGCCGCATCCGGCATGGGGACCGGAGTCATTGGCTCGTCGGGTTCGACGTCTGGGACAATCGGAGCACGTTCGGGATATTTGTGGTAATTTGCAAATTCCGATCCTTGTTCCCGCAGGCACACGATCAAGCCGGACGGTGTTGCGAAATAAAGTCGGTCGGTGCGATCGTTCTGCAATCGGACACTGAATGGCCGTAGCGGCAACGTCCCCAACGGACGACCGGTGCTGCGTTGCAACAAAACGATGTCGCCTGTCATATCCGAGCCGAAAATCCGGCTCTTTGTGGCACCGAGCAAATCGGTGATGCCGGGACGCTCCCACTTTTCTGAGCCAGTGCGAACATCGAGGTTAAACAGACCGCCGCGATCCGGCATGATGTAAAGATCCTGTTCGATCACAACCGGAGCTTTGCGGATCGCAAAGCCCGAAGCAAACTCCCAACGCACCAGTCCGTTGTCGCGATTCAGGCAGTAGACGAAATAATCTTCGGAGGCCAGGATGAGTGAATCGAGTGTGGTCGCCAGCGGAGCCGTGATGGGGGCATTGGTCTCGAACTGCCAATTCAGGTCGCGTTCCAGGGCACTCACGGCGTAGAGCGAACCGTCACGGCTGGCGAAGTTCACCAGACGTCCTGTCGAATACGCTTTCGTCGTGATGTCTTTGCTGGTCCGATATCGCCAGCGCAGGGCCTGATAGGACCACTGCGGCAGCATCCGCTTGAGATACATCTCGTTGATCTTCTGCAACTCGAACGAATAGATGCTGCCGTCTAATGCTCCGATATAGATGTGCTGATCATCCACAGAGGGACCGACCGAGGGCATCGCGGGTAGCGTCAGTTCCCACAGGACTTTTCCGTTGAACCGTTCGATGCAGTACAGTGACATTCCGTTGACGGTCAGAAAATATTTTTCGTTGGATACGCCTGGATAAATCGGCTCGTCGCGATTGCCGAGTTGCACAGACCAAAGTCGCTTGCCGGATTCCGCATCGAAGGCCGTGACCGTTCCGCCGGTCCCTTGCAAGTAAATGTTCTCCTCATCAAGCACCATGTACTTCACTTTGTCCCGCTTGGGGTTCAATGTGGCTTGGCTCCACCACGACCGTTCCAATCCCAAACGGCTGAGCATGCGTGAGGTCGGCAGCTCCGAAGAGACGTTCGCGGATGACGATTGTGCGGGTGCAGACCGGGAATCCGTCAGGCACATCAAGCCAAACGCCAGGCCGATGAAGAAGAGGAGACGAATCGTTTTCATGGGAACCTCGTGTCGCCGGAGCAACTTTCGCAGAAGTCTGTCGGTCGCGTCTGAGTTTAACCTCGCGAATCGATCGCTCGGACAATTCGTGAGCCGACAAGCGAGCTTCGTCTCGGAAAGCGGACTAAACTGCCGAACGTGCTGCCAGTGCAGGTTGCCCGTACCCCCCTCCCACGGTCAAGCCTGTGCAAAATTTGCGAAACCTCTGCTGTCGAAATGACCGGCGTACCGGATACGATGCTCCCGCTCCGAAATTCCGGTAACGGTTTTTCGTCGCCGGACTATTTTTTCAAAATCAGGCTCAAGTTCGCCGAATGTTCCCCGCAACGACACATCGCTGGTTGCTCTCGCTGTGGTTCGCGGGCTTGTCGTTGTTGGCTTCCGCCGACCTCCCCGCTGATGTGGTCAAGTTGACCGACGGTGGCGAAATTCGCGGTCTTGTCAAGTTTCCGGCTGCCAAACCACGAAAGAATCAAGTCGCGGAATCGGAAGAAGTCGTCGTCGAATCGTTGACCGGTGCGGAGATCGTTGTCGCTCGCGAGCAAGTCGCATTCATCACCCGACGACCTCGAGCCCTCGAAGAGTACGAATCGCTCGCCCGGCGCGTCGCCGACACGATTGATGGCCGCTGGCAACTCGCCGAATGGTGTCGCCAGCATGGTCTCACCCAACCGCGCAAGGAACAACTGCAACGCATTCTGGAGCTTGATCCCGAACACAAGCCGGCTCATTACGGACTTGGACATCGCCGTCAGGGGACCACGTGGACGAGTCCGGATGAAGAAGAGGCCCAACTGCTTGCGGCCGGTTATGTGCGTTACAAGGGACGAATCATCACGACGCTCGAACGCGATTTACTGGAATCGAACACGACGCGCCACCGTGAGCAAAATGACTGGCGCCCCAAGATTCGCTTGTGGCTCGGCTGGTTGACCGGCCGGAATGCGCCGAGGCGGGCAGACGCGGTCGCGAATTTCCGCGAATTGCGTGACCCCGACGCCGTACCGGCGATTGTCGATTTTCTGCTCGGCGATGCGAATGTCGAAGTTCGTCGCCTCGCCGTGCAGACGCTCGCACAATTTGAAGGACAACCTCCCATCCCGGCGCTGGTGCGCGTCGCACTTTCCGATGCAGACCCGACATTGCAAACCAGTGCGTTCGGAGCGTTCACTGCGGAACAACGCGCCGCCGCTGTGCCGATCATCGAGCGTGCCTTGCGCGACGAATCCAATTTGATTGTGAGGCGTGCCGCTATCCTGCTCGGTAAGTGCGGCGTTCGCCAGGCAATTCCATCTCTGGTCGAGGCGCTGGCGACCTCGCACAAAATACGCGTCCCGCAAGCTCCCGCCTTCGCCGTGGGATTCAATCGCGATGGCTCGCAGGGCAATTCGAGCAGTGGGCTGCCACCAGACGTCGAGGCGGCACTGCGAACTGGCCAGCTTCCCAACGGCGCGGTCGTCGACAATTCCAACGTCCGTACGCCGCCGGTCAAATGGGTCACGGTTCGCGTCCCGCTTCAGAATCCCGAAGTTCTCGACGCCTTGCGCACGCTTTCTCAGCAAGACTTCGGATACGACCAACGCGCCTGGCGTTTGTGGTGGCAAGCACAGTTGTAGCCCTCGGCGGCGGGCCGTCGCCTCTCGATTAGAAAACTCGCAATGTCCAACACTCTCGACGAACACGTCCTGGAATCCGACAACACATTTGATCGGGATGAGCCTGCTCCGCAGCGACCGAGCGGCTGCCGCAACTTCGCTCTGGGATGCGGTTGTGCTGCCGGATGCTTGCTGCTGATCGTCGCCGGAATCGGCGTCTGGATCGCTTTCAACTGGAAGGGATGGGCCGCCGACATCACCAAGAAAGTCGCCGCTGATGCCGTCGCCAAGTCTTCACTTCCCGCGGAAGACAAAGCGCGGATTCTCAAACGAATCAATCAGCTTGCGGACGATTTCCAGGCCGGCAAAGTCAGCACTCAGCAACTCGGGCACGTGATGGAGCAGATCGCCAAAAGCCCGCTGCTGCCGTTGGGGCTGGTGATGGCGGCCGACGAAAAGTACGTGAAGCCGTCCGGACTCTCGAATGACGACCAGGACGCGGCACGCCGCACACTGCAACGCTTAGCTCGGGGAGCCTTCGAGAAAACCATTCCCGAAAATGAGGTTCAAGAAGCGATGCAACTGGTCATGCAACATCAACCCGATGGCAGCCAGCAGCTCAAAGAACGACTCACCGACGACGAACTCAAAGCATTCCTCGAAAAAGCCAAAGAGAAAGCCGATGCCGCATCTGTCCCCGACGAACCGTTCGAGGTCAACATCGCCGACGAACTGGAAAAAGCGATCGATAAGGCGATCAAGCCGTAGGGAAGCCTTTCACTCGGGCTTATCTGCAGACGTTCGTTCGGCCGCTGCATTGCGAGCGTCCGAAAGCAGGACGACAAGTTCCTCAAAATCCCGTCGATTAGGAAACATGTTGCTCGGAATCGAAATCGCACCAATCTCGCGATCCAAACGCAGCAACCGAGTACTTCCGATAAACGGACAAATGGCAGTGGCCTTGATAGCCTCGAACGGCAGTTCGATTTCCGCTGATGACAAACCATGCCAACTTGGCTTGGGCAGGATCACAGATTCGTCAGTAAGCACGAGACGCCGTTGTTGAAATAAGCTACTGACCATCAGACCGCCCAAGGCCAGCACACCAGTTGGTGCGAGCAATGCCAACGCCGTCATCAACAAACGAGCCTGCTGGGGCGTGATTTGGAATCCCCGAACATTTACCGGCTGGTCGATTTTCACGGCGAGATAGCAGAACATCACCTCGCCTCCGCAGGCAAGCAGAAACAACACGAGCGTTTGAAGGCGATTGGGACGATACTCGAATTCACAGATGACGCGACCGAATGTTCGAGTTGAATCGCTCATGGCTAACACAGCTCATCAACCGGCGTGCCGAAGGGCAGGACCGGGATCGGGCGACCGGCGCGGTTGACGTAGTTCCGGTGAATGTCCACGCCGAGATGGCGATACATCAAGGCCAGCACGTCTTGCGGCGACTTTGGATTGCTCTTGGGAAACGCCGCGTAGGCGTCCGATGAACCGACCACTCGGCCACCCTGCACCGGGCCGCCGGCCAGCACCGCGCTGAACACATTCGGATAATGGTCGCGCCCGGCGTTGTTGTTGACTCGGGGAGTGCGACCGAACTCGCCCCAACCGACCACCAGCGTCGTGTCGAGCAACCCGCGCTGCTCGAGGTCTTCGATCAATGCCGAGAACGCTCGGTCCCAGCGCGGCAGGAAGCCGAGTCGCAATGACTCGAACCCTTTGACGTGCGTGTCCCACCAGCGGAGATCGACCGTCACGATGCGCACGCCCGCCTCGACCAATCGACGAGCCAACAGAATCCGCTGGCTCCAAGCGGGAGCTCCGCAGCGGTCGGCGGCCTTCGGATCGAATGCGGGCATGAATCCGTAACGCTCGCGAATCGCGTGTGGCTCAGCATTGAGATCGAACGCGGCACGCGCCTTGTCGGAGCTCAGAATGCCCCACGCACTGTTTTGGAATCGGTCCATCGCCGACATTTGGCCGCTGCGATCGATCTCCGACTTGATGCGGTCGAAGCCTTGCAGGACTTCGCGTCGCGAGCCGAGTCGATCCGCCGTCAGACCTTCAGGCAACGCGAAATTCGGAACCTTGAACGGACCTTCTTGAGCCGGATCAGCCAGCGTCTCGAACGGCTTATGAGCCACGCCGAGATACGCCGAGTTCGCTCCCGGCAGCAGCTTCGGAATCATGACGTAGGCCGGCAGGTCCGGGTTCAAGTGACCGAGTTGCTCGGAGGCGATGCTGCCGCAGCTCGGATGAATGTTCTCGTCGGCGTTCGGGCCGGAGTTGTAACCCGTGAAGCAGATCTGATCCCCGGTCGAATGCCCCGCGTCGTGATGGTTCAGGCTGCGGATGATCGAATACTTGTCCTGGATCGCCGCCGACATCGGCAGCATGTCAGAGAGGATGATGCCGGGGACTTTGGTCGGGATAACGCCGAACTCACCGCGGTACTCGACCGGAGCGTCCGGCTTGGGATCCCACATATCCTGATGAGCAGGCCCGCCGCGCATCCAGAGAATGATCACGTTGTTTTTGCGAGTCGCCCCGTCCGTCGCCGCTTCGCCGCGCAGCACATCCGCCAGCGACAGCCCACCCGCCGCAAAACCCAACGCCCCAGCCTTCAAAAAGCTGCGGCGATTGAGCAGCGTGCGCTGAAACTCAGTGCAACCGAGGCGGTTCGTCGCGGCCATGAGCGGTGTCCTCAAGACAACGGTCGGCGAAAACGAGGCGGGATCATTGGCAGGGACGCAATTGGTATCGGATAAAACGACTCACATCAAGCAGACTCGATGCCTGAGCGGTCATTTTCGCCGACCAGTTCTCCGAGTGTGCGGATCGTTCCAGATCAAAGTAGCCATCATCGTTCCGCGTGATGAGCCTTTCGCGACACGCCTTTCAACTGGCGAACGCGAGTCTCTTATTCGATTCGATCATCCCGTCGGGAAGGCTCGTCATGCGGAACGATGATGGCTACTTTGCTCCTCATGCCTAACGTCTTAGATGAAATTGTCGCTGACAAGCGCACGGAAATTGCGGAAGCGAAACAGCGAAGGCCCGCCGCTGTTTTGGAGTCGGAATTGAAATCCGCGCCGCCGGTTCGTGACTTCGTCGCCGCATTGCAGTCGTCCGCCGAGCGAATTGGTATTGGCATGATTGCCGAGGTGAAGAAGGCGTCGCCGTCGGCGGGGTTGATTCGAGCGGACTTCGATCCGGTCGCGATCGCAAAGACTTACGAAGCCAACGGAGCCGCGTGCATCAGTTGCCTGACCGACGAGAAGTATTTTCAAGGGCGGCTCGAATATCTGACGGCGATCAAGCGAGCGGTCTCGTTGCCGGTGCTGCGAAAGGATTTCATCGTCGATCGCTATCAAGTGCTGGAGGCTCGCACGGCGGGGGCGGATGCGATTCTGCTGATCGCTGAATGTCTCGATGACTGCACGATGCGCGATCTCTATTTCTATGCCAGCGAACTGGGCATGGAATGTTTGATCGAGCTTTATGAACCGGACAACCTCGACCGAGTGCTCAAGCTGCAACCGCCGCTGGTCGGTGTCAACAATCGTAACTTGAAGACGATGATCACGGACTTCGACCAGACGATCCGGCTGGCTCCTCGTATCGCCGCTCAATCGTTGCTGGTGGCCGAAAGCGGCATCCGTACGCGAGCCGACGTCGAACGCCTCACCACCGCCGGCTGCCGAGCGATTCTCGTTGGCGAATCGCTGATGAAGTCCGCCGACATTGGCGCGAGCGTGCGTATGTTGCTGGGGAAGTAGGCCGTACCGCGACCGTCAGGGAGCGGCCGTGCCATCGGTCGGCAGGCAACTCCCTTCCGGTCGCAGTACGGTGTTCGTCACGCATCTCGTCGCCAAAGCGTTCCTTCCGGGCGGTCCTCGAGGGTGACTTTCAGCTCGGTCAGCCCCTTGCGAACTTTGTCGGCGATCTCGAATTGCTTGGCTTTGCGAGCGTCCGCTCGGAGTGAGATCAGCAATTGCATCAGGCTGTCGATGAACTTGTCGTGGCTACCGCCAGCGGATTTCTTTTCAAGCGGCTTGCGGAACACGCCAAGAATGTTCGCCAGCTCTTTGAACAGCGTGGCGCCTCGCAGCAACACGGCTTGAGCGGCCGCGTTCAATTTGCCTTCGCCTTCGAGCTTCTCATCCGTGATGAAGCTGTTGAGCGTCTTACGAAGATCGAATAACGCGGCGGTCGCGGCTCCGGTGTTGAAGTCGTCGTCCATCGCGTCGAGGAACCGCGTTCGCAGCGCCGTGAATTCGGCCTCGCAGCTGGCATTCGCCGAGGCGGTCGTGGCCCAGGTCTTGTCGGACTCGGCTCGCGTCGCCGGAACAGCGAGCGAATAAAAATCCTTCCCGGTCGCTCGGCCGAACGAGTCGATCAGGCGATAGAAGCCATCGATACTCTTTGCGGTCTCGGCCAAGCGGTCATCGCCAAAGTCGACCGGGCTACGGTAGTGTGTCGCCATCAGGAAAAAGCGGACCGTTTCAGGATCGAACTTGGCGAAGACGGCGGTCTTCACCGATTCGGCTCCCTTCGAGCCGGCCAACTTTTGTTCTTCCTGGGCCTGCTTCTCGGCCATCATGTCGGCGCTATCGCCATGCCGCGAATGATCGCCGCCGATCTTGCCGCCGGCTCCGCTCTTTCGCAGCAGGCCGTTGTGCAGCCAGTAGCGAGCGAACGGCTTGCCGGTGCAGGACTCGGATTGAGCAAGTTCGTTCTCGTGATGCGGGAACATCAGGTCGAGTCCGCCGCCGTGAATGTCGATCGTGTCGCCGAGCAGCTTGCGAGCCATCGCCGAGCACTCGATGTGCCAGCCCGGCCGCCCCGGTCCCCACGGGCTATCCCACGCCGGCTCGCCCGGCTTCGAGCCTTTCCACATGGCGAAGTCGGCCGGGTTGTGCTTGCCATCGCGAGTCTCCGCTCGCGTGCCGGCCAGCATCTCGGTCAGGTTGCGTCCGCTGAGCTTGCCGTAGTCGGCGTCCTTCGTGCATTCAAAATAGACGTCGCCGTTGAGCGGGTACGCGAAACCCTTCTCGATCAGCCCACCGATGATCTCCTGCATCTCCTTGATGTACTGCGTCGCGTACGGCATGTGGTCGATGCCATCCACGCCGAGCGTTCGCAGGTTGTCGAGGTAATCCTCGGTCATCAGCTTGGCTAGAGCCTCAACCGTCGTCCCTTTCTCTGCCGCCTTCACGATGAGCTTGTCATCCACGTCGGTGATGTTGACGACCCACGTCACCTGATATCCGGAGTACGCCAGATACCGCTTGATCGTGTCGAAGATGACCGGCCCGACCATGTGCCCAATGTGAGCCGGCTTGTAAACCGTCGGCCCGCACAGATACATCGAGACCTTCCCCGGCTCGACCGTTTGAAACTCTTCCTTCTGACGACTCAGTGTGCTGTAGACGCGAATGGGCATGGTGAGGAAATCCGAAACTCGAGACTAGAAATTCAAAGTTCGCCACAGGCGACTTCACGGCCGGGAGAGTCGTGCAAAATGGCCGAGCGGTTCAAGACGGAAGTTCGTAGTTCCGCCTTGAGGCGACTGCGTTCCACCTCGAGGCGAGACTATGAACTTTTCTCGATGAGCACGACAGCGTCCGCGTTGATCGCTTCTTGTCGGCCGATGGGGCCGACCTTCTCGCCGGTTTTGGCTTTGACGTTCACTTGGCTGCGGTCGAGGCCAAGCAGTTCGGCGATACGAGCAGCGATGGCCGGTTTGTGAGCCGACAACTTCGGGCGTTCGGCGTGGATCGTGCAGTCGAGGTTGACGATCTTCCAGCCGAATTCGGTCAGCCGTCGGTGAGCCTCGCGAAGAAAGATGCCGGAGTCAGCGTTGTGCCACTGCGGGTCGGTGTTCGGAAACAGCTCGCCGATGTCGCCGAGTCCCGCCGCTCCGAGCAGTGCATCGGTGATCGCGTGCAGCAGCACGTCGGCGTCGCTGTGGCCGTCGAGACCGAGATCATGCTCGATCCGCACACCGCCGAGAATCAGCGGACGTCCGGCAATCAATCGGTGTGTGTCGTGGCCTAGGCCGACGCGGAAGGACATGGTTCATCCTTGGACTGCGGTGTGTCAACACCGCTTTGGATCTTTTGCAGTTGAGCCTGGAAATCGAAGGGAGCCAAAGACATTTAATGCGGTGCTGACACACCGCACGCCACAGCCGCGCGATGTTAGTTCTGCTGCGAGGGTGACTCAACGGGCGGAACGCGGCATAATCCCCGGCCTCTCAAACTCAGGAGACCCATCATGGCGAAGACTTATCGAGCGGGCATCATCGGACGTACGGGCAAAGGGGATTACGGACACGGCGTGGACGTCGCTATTTCGAAGGTGCCGAATGTCGAGATCGTCGCCCTGGCGGACGAGAATGAAGCGGGGCGAACCGCCGCCGCCAAGCGGACGAATCCGAAGACGACGTACGCCAGTTACCGTGAGATGCTCGATAAAGAAAAGCTCGACATCGTCGCGATCTGTCCGCGCTGGATCGACCAGCATCACGATATGATCGTCGCGGCGGCCGAGCATGGCTGCCACGTCTACATGGAGAAACCGTTCTGCCGAACGCTCGCCGAATGCGATGACGCGATGCGGCAGCTTGAGATGCGGCACTTGAAGCTCGCGATCGCGCACATCAGCCAGTGGTCGCCGGTGCTCGATGTCGTGAAATCGCTGATTCACTCCGGCGAGATCGGCGACGTTCTCGAACTGCGCGGCCGGGGCAAAGAGGACGCCAGTCGTGGCGGCGGCGAGGACTTGTGGGTGCTCGGATCGCACATCTTCGGGTTGATGCGAGCCATCGGGGGCAATGCGACCAGTTGCTACGCGACAGTGATGCAGAAGAAACACAAAGTCACGAAGTCTGACGTCGCCGAGGGCAACGAAGGGATCGGCCCGCTCGCCGGAGACGCGATCGACGCGACCTACTCGTTCGCCAACGACATCACCGGTTACTTTGGATCGCATCGCGGAGCGGCCGGCAATCCGACGCGGTTCGCTCTGCAAATCTTCGGCAGCAAGGGGATCATCGAAACCGAGAGCGGCTACGGCGCGAAGACGCACATCCTCAAGGACAGCAGTTGGTCTCCCGGCCGCACTGGCAAGAAATGGGAGCCGGTCACTTCAGCCGGGATCGGCAAGCCGGAACCGCGCAACGACCTGACCTACGAAGCGGGTCACATCGCCGCGATTACCGACTTGATCGACTGCATCGAAAAGGATCGCCAACCAAGGTGTTCGGCAGCCGACTCGCGAGCGATCATCGAAATGATCGCGGCCATCTTTGAATCACATCGCGTTGGCGGTTCCGTTGACCTACCGCTGAAGACACGAGTGAATCCGTTGACGCTCCTTTAGCCCAGGCCCTTGTGGTCTGGATGATCCAATGAGAAATCGACTCGCCCGACCCACAAAGGGTCGGGTTAGGGGTTGCTCAGCCAAAGTTCCAGATAGCCGGTGTCCACTTCTGTGGCGCTGGGCTTCTGCCACAGACCGATGCCGAGTGCGACATCCGTTTTTCCGTCACCGTCGAAGTCGCCAGTGGTCAAGGTTGGATAGCGGCCCGGTCCCCGTTTCCAAACGTGAAAATCGAACTTTCCCGGCGTTGTCTGTTCGAGCCACACGAGTGCGGGTGGAAGAGAACTCTGCTGGCGTTTCGCTTGTATGTCCGTCCCAATCGGAACCAGCGTGCAGGCGACGATGTCGAAGTCGCCGTCCCCATCGAGGTCAGCCGCTTCGGCGCGGTGTGCTCCGGGAAGTTCGGCCAGGGTGTGCGGTTCGAATTTCAAGTCGGCGACGTTCTCCAGCCAAGTGACACTGTGATACGGCTTGAGCGTTGGACCATCCATCATGTCGCCATTGGACAAGAGTACGTCCAGGTCTTGATCGCCGTCGAAATCCAGCAGCTGAAAACCGGAGAAGCCCCAGGTGGGATGCGGCGCCCGAAACAATTCGCGCGGTTTGAAGGACCCATCCGGCTGGTTGAGATACGCGACGAACATCTCGTGTTCTTGAGCCAGCAGCGCGATCACGTCGAGGCGACCATTGCCGTCGATGTCGGCGATTTCCAACTGCACGGCACCATGCCGTTCGTCGAGCGTCCGCACGGCAAACTGCGGCTCGACCGGCGTGCTCGATTCGCGAGTTGTGTTTTCCAGAAGCAGCACATGACCGGTCGTTCGCCAGCCGAACTCCGCGACAGCGAAATCAACGTCGCCGTCACGATCGAAGTCGAGTGGCTTGAGATCAGCAACGCGGCCGAGATTGCTGACCAGACTGCGGTGTTCCCAACTGTCTTTTTGCCGGCGAAGCAAATCGACACTGCCGAGGTTGTGATCCATCGCCACGAAGGTGCCGAGGTTGGCGACTACCAACTCGCTGCCACCCAATTCGCTCAAGACCACCGATTCCAGTCGGCAGGCATTGGAGACTTGCTCGCTGAGCAATCGGAGCTGAGGCTGGCGGTCGAGGGCGGTCACCTCGCAAACCCAGCCATTCCGCATGTCGCAGGTGAGCAATCGCCGCTCGCCCGCCGGCGCAGTCAGCAGCTTGACCTGCGAGACAAATGACACCTTTTCAGGATTCGGAGAATTCAGAAGCACCTGGCGGAGCGGCGGAGTTTGCTCCGCAACGTCGCCTCGGTCAGTCAGCGTCAGCGAGCCAGGGGCCCGATCGACAAACCAGCGTTTGACCGCTTCCATTTCAAAACGTTTGGGAGCAATCACTTTGCCGTAGCCGGGCATCGACACCATGCGTGGGATTGCCTCGTCCCAATCCGATTTCGCCAGCGTGCCGGGATCAGAAAACTGATGACATTGCAGGCACACCTTCTTGAGCAAAGCTTCATCTTCCGGCGTGCTGATGGGCGTGACCGCGTTTGTCGCGGGTGAGGTAACCGTTGGCGGCGAAACCGCCGCCGGTGATCCGCATCCAACAAGCCACAGCGCGGCCAGAGCCACGCCAGTGGCGGAAAATATTCGACTCATGCTGTCCCTTCCTGTCGAAAACATCGGCACAGATTGTAGGGACAACTGCGATCGAAACGGATCGTGACGGCCATCCTTTCTCAGACTCGCTTGTGCCGGACAACAGTCGGTTGGAGAATACCCGCGGTTGCAAATTTGATCATCCTCGTCGAGGAGTCTTGCCATGCGTCGTTTGTGGGTCTGTTTGGCGGCAATTGGTTTTTTGGGCTGCGATGATTTCGACAAGGCGGTGAATGAGCCGCCTCGACAAACGGTAACGGCTCCTGCGGGGATTGCGTCCGCTGGAGACGTCTCGGCAGTCCAAAACGCCACTGGAGGTGGAGCCGTTACTCCGGCGGTGAACCCACAACCTGTGGCAGCACCCGACACGAATGCTCCCGCGACTGCACCTGCTCAACCAACTGCGGCCGTCATTGGCAAGACGACCAAAACCCTCGTGGACCTCGCCGAAGCCAAAAAGAATCCCAAGATCGTCGAAATCGAAAACAACGTCACCGGCAACGATCCGCTGACGGTGACGTTCAATGCCTACGTCTCCATCACCTCGCGAGCCAGCGTCCTGAATTTCAAACATCAGATGGACATTCTCAAGGCGACCAACGACGACAAGTATCCGACATTCAAAGAGGCTCAAAAGCTGATGAAGCAGCTCAATATCGAACTGGCCGCCACGTTGCCGCCATATCAGATGTACGCCTACGACGCCAAGACCGGAGGCATCGTTGTGGTGGAGGACAAGGCCGAAAAGATTCGCCTCTTCAAGCTCAACAACATTCCACTCGAAGAGGCCGACAAGCCATTCGACGCGCCGTAATCCGTGGAGTGATGCACTTCGAAGCCAACAAAAAAAGCCCGGCGACATGAAGACACCGGGCTTTTGTCATTTTGGAAGAGACCTTCAGATCAATTGTCCGTCGACGGCTTCTTGGCGGTGGCCTTGCCGCTGGCGGGCGTGATTGCATTAGAGGTCGTCGAATCTCCGGCGGTGACGGCGATCGCGTTGGTCTGCAGAATCTCTTTCGATTCGTCGTTCTGCGCGAAGGCCACGACATGCAGTCGCTTCAGATCAAGCGGCTTGGCCGGGAAGTCGATCCCTTCGTCTTCCTCGTACTTCTTCAAGTAAGTCGCGAGTGACGATTTCAATTCAGACAGCGGGATCGATTCTTTGATCGCCAGCTTGCCCTCCTTGGGTTCAACGCCGGCGGGGCCGCCGACCATGCGGCGGACGACCATCTCGTGACCGCGGACTCCGTTGCGGGCAAGGAAGTGAACTTCGTCTTCGGCAATGACGACTCGCAGGCGAACGTCATTGGCTTCGTCGCCGAGTTGTTCAAGTCCGGTAACGTTGGCAACCAGTTGCAGCGTGCCGTCGACGACTCGCGCGTTGACGCCGACTTGGACGGTCGCTTTGGCTTCAAGCTGCTGATTGATCAGCGTCTTCAAGCCACGATAAATGTCCGGTGAGTTCGGCAGGTAGCCTCCGACGTTGTTGACCGGAGCACCATTGAGCACGACGGTGGGAGTTCCCTGACCGTGGTAGTAGTTTGAAAAACGGTCTTCGCCGTCGGCATTCGTCAGCGGGTCGGGGCCGGGGATGTGCTGGTGATATCGCAGGACAATTACCTGCGTTTTCGGGTAGGTGAATTCGAGTGCTCCCGTGGCGATGTCCGCTCCAACACACGGCGGGCAGGACGACCCAGTGAACAACTCGCACAACACCAGCTTGTTGCCGGCAGGAGCCTCGGCGGACGGCTTGTCCGCGAACGCGACGACTCGTTGGCGATAGGTCTCGTCTTTGAATTCGTCGAGCCCCTCAGTTTTTCCGTGCTTGGCCTCCCAAAGTTTCGCGAGCGTCGCACTGGGGAGATCACGCTTCGGGGCGTCGGGCTTTTGCGCCCACTCGCGCTGCAAGAACGCTTCGAGCATCGGCAAGCTGACAAGCTCGGCGTACATCGCGATCGCTTCGTCCGTTTGTTTCGCCTTCTCCTGATAGCGGGCGAGGCCGTACAGCACAGCCGGATCGAACGGTTTCTTGCCGCGCAGCTTTGTCAGAAAGTTGAAGGCCTTGTCGGCACGATCCGCATCATCCGACTCGACATAGCTCAACGCCTGCACCGTGAGGATGGCTTCACGAACCGGCTTGAGTTGGTCTTTCAGTTCCTTGAGCGACTCGTCCGTAATGCTCTTGTCGGCCGTCGAGACAAATTTCAGCGAGAACTCGGGGTTGTATTTTTCCTGTGCGAGGATGATGCCGATGTTCCCTTGCGAAGTTTGCTGCAAGCGCGGCCCCCACATGGCCATCGCTTGTTGGTAGTCGGCGATCAGTTGCTCGAGGTCTTCGGCGGCAACGTCGAGCCTCGCGGAGATTAGCACTCGCGTTTCCCACGCCATCATGCCCAACGGGCTTTGGGGATGATCGGCGACAAAATCGTCCAAGGCCTTCAACGCCGCCTTCGGGTCTTTCTTGCTGAATGCTTGGCTAAGCTCGCGCGCGTCGGTCGGTTCGGGAGACACGTTGAAAGCATCCAACGCTTCCGCCTTGGTCGGCAGCAAACGAGCGGGCAAACAATTGCCAAACAGCGCGTTGCCATAGACGACACCATCCTTCAACGTTCCTTGGAAATCCAGCTTTGTGCCGCCGTCGATGTTGAATATGAGACGAATGGACTTGTTGTTGATTTCTGACGAGACCAACTTCGCGGGAGGCAGCACCTCGGTCGGAGCGGTCCATTTGGCGACCAACTTGCCTTCGTCGTCCTTCGCGGCCGAAACCGCCACGATCCCTGTGTGAAAATCAATGAATTGCTGCTCTTGGGCCGGGCGAGTCAGCACCAGAATCCAGCGGCCATCCAACGATTTTCGGGGAACGCCCTCCTCGACCGGCGAATTCTTCGCCGAGTCCTGGAAGGGATTCTTGCCATCAATTCCGGCGGACGTTTTCGACTTGTCAGAGATGCGAGCCTTGCCCGAATCGTCACCGGCATCATCCGGTTCGGGTGGTGCCAGCTTGAGACCGCCGGTGGCGTTATCCGCCTCGGCCGTATTTTTTGCGGGGGCTTCGGGCTTCGAACACGCCCAGCTCGAGCACACCAAGACGATCCACAATGCGTTCCACCATCCACGGGACATGCTTGGACCTCAATCAGAAGAGTCACGAACCACGGAGCAATCGGCCTCCTGCCAATCAGAAACGCTTGTCAACGAGGCTCCGCAGCCGGGTGGGATTGTAGCCAATTCCAGAAACGCCGGAAGACCGCGTTCCGAGCAAAGAATCCGTGCGACCATCACGACCGAGGCCCCGTTGTATCCCCCCGCCAACGCCCGCTCTGCCGACCACGGTTTTCCAAGTTACAGGCACTCACGTTCGTTTTGTCGCGGATACACCTTGCGAATTTCGAGTGCAGACCGCCTCGGCCGACGAATTGTTTTACGCCAAACTTCGCGAACGCGAACCGGGTAACGCGAACAAGGCTGACAATTTCCCGCGGCTCAAACGAGCGATCGAAAACTCTGGTCGGGACAACGCCGCCGTTGTGGCGACAACCATAAGTGAACCGGCACTCGATCTGTTCTCCGAACTGATTCGCGATACCTCCGCCAGATCGGACGCGGACAGCCCCGAACGACTGACTCAACACATCTCAAAACTGCTCGGCGATTTGCAAAGCCAGATGCTCGCGCTGCAAGACAACGAGGCAGAGCTCAATGCACAACTTCGGTCACAGCGTGAAGTCACCGACCTTCAGGGACTCGGACTACCATCGAACGCTTCCGACTCAGCCACTTTGAGCGTTGCCGCATTCCCTCCGGCGGTTCGCTCGGAATACGAGTACGTCTTGCGATTGCCGAAGTCGAAACGTGATCAGCTCGTGCTGGAACGTTCGCTACTGGCCGAGGAACAGGTTCGGTGGCAGCACCAACAACGAGATTGGTCGCAACGGCTGCAAACTCTGGAATTTCAGATGGCAGAACTTAAAACCCAACGGCAAGCGGTGCTCAAACAACGAGACAATTGCCGCACCCTGGTTGCCGAACTAACTCGCGACGAAGCTCGCATGGCGGAACGGGAGGATCCCCTGCGCCACGAAGAACCAGAACTCGCCCTTCGCCTCGACGAGTTAAACCATCACCAGCAAGCTCTTTCGACGCAAGTTGAGAACTCAAACACATCTGCTAGCACAAGCCTCAAACCGGCTTTCGCGACTCCCGTTGGCACTAACCATTTGGCTGAAATAAGTTACGCATCGGACGAGCCAATCTCGGAGACTCAGCCCAGTCGGCAGCTACAAACACGGCTATTGGTTGAGCCATTTCGGCCCTGGGGGCACTTTCGACTGTGGATTTACTTCTCCGCCGCTGTTTTTCGGACCAACGCTCAGTGTTTTGGCCGATCTTACGGTTTCGGAGAAACTCTTGAGGCACTCTTTCGCGCCCAATATACTCCGCCCCCTTTGGTTCTGGCGGATCTTGTCCGAGACGGTGTCTTCATGAAATTCTCCTTAGTGGATCGCATCATCGCTCTCGAGGCGGGGAAGTCGATCACGACCGTTAAGAACGTGTCGCTGGCTGAGGAGTACCTGCAAGACCACTTCCCCGGATTCCCGGTTCTGCCAGGAGTCATGATGGTCGAGTCGCTGGTTCAAGCCAGTGCTTGGCTACTGCGGCACACGGAGGATTTCCGCTTCAGCACGATCACGCTCAAGCAAGCTAAGGCCTTGAAGTTCAACAACTTCGTGACGCCCGGAAAGACTTTGACCGTGACCTCAACCATTCACAAACTCGAAGAAACGGAATGCACCTTCAAGGGAGAGGGGACAGTCGACGGACAGTCGGCAGTGAGTGCTCGAATTGTCCTGCAGAGAATCAATTTGCGCGACCGCAATCCGGGTCTCGCGAAGACCGACGAAATGCTCGTGGCTCGTCTGCGAGAACAGTTTGCGCAAATTTGGAACAGTCCAACGGCTTGATTGGCCTCAAGACGCTTGCCAAAGTGACCGAAAAGAAACCATTTCCTCCAATGTCTCATTAAGGTTCAGCATGAGTTTGTCCGGCAAGGTGGCGTTGGTGACAGGCGGCAGCCGAGGCATTGGCAAGGCGATCGTGCAAGCGCTCGCGCGTGCTGGAGCCAAGGTCGCGTTTGTCTACCATTCCAATTCCACTGCTGCCGACGCCCTGGTCAGCGAACTCAAGAGCGAGGGACATGAGATTGTCGGCTACCAGGCCGACGTCAGCAGCAAGTCGGACGCCGATCGGATCGTTGAAGAAATCTGCGAAAAATGGGGCGGTATCTACGTTCTGGTCAACAACGCCGGCATCATCAAAGACGGACTGCTGGCGACAATGACCGCGGAAAACTGGTCCGCCGTCATCAATACGAACCTCAATAGTGTCTTCAATTACTGCCAAGCGGTGACTCGGCCAATGATGTCAGCTCGTTCGGGACGGATCATCAATGTCTCCAGCGTGGCGGCAAACTTCGGCAATCCCGGTCAATCGAATTACGCGGCCAGCAAGGGGGGCATTGAAGGCTTCACTCGCTGCCTGGCTAACGAAGTCGGTCGCCGTGGGATTACTGTCAACGCGATTGCTCCGGGGTTTATCTCGACCGACATGACCGAGGCGATCCGTAATGCGGCCGAAGACACGATCAAAAAGCAAATTCCGCTGCGACGACTCGGTCAACCCGAAGACATCGCGGCAGCGGTGCTATACCTCGCCAGCGAAGGAGCGTCCTACGTCACGGGTAATGTCGTGACGGTCGATGGCGGATTGACTTTAGGAGCGGGATTATAACGGAGCGTGTCCAGAACCCCGGTTTCCTGGGAAGCCGAGGTTCTTGATTCATAGTGGGTGGTTGCCGGTCGGCTCGCGAGGCCGGTGGCCGTGACGAACTGCGAGAACGGTTCGGCTGCGTTGAGCGGCAGGCTGGCTGGAAACAGGCCGGCCGCGCGACAGGCCAAGAGAGGTTGGAATGACGTCCGACGAAATCTTCACGAAGGTCCGTGACACCCTGGTTGACGCTTTGGGAGTCGATGACGACGAGGTGACGCTCGAATCACGCTTGGAGGCTGATCTCGGTGCTGAGTCGATCGACTTTCTCGACATCGTGTTTCGACTGGAAAAGAACTTCAGCATCAAGATTCCGCGCGGTGAGTTGTTCCCGGAAGATCTTGCGTCGGCCGATGCCGGCTTTGTCAAAGACGGGCTCGTCACCGCCGAAGGGATCGCCGCTCTGCGCACGAAAGTGCCGCACATCGACATCGACACCTTCGCCAAGGACCCGAAGGTCGAGAACATCAAAGACATGTTCACCGTCCAGATGCTCATCAAATTCGTGCAGCGAAAATTGGCGGCCTAGATTGGGGTTGCGGCGGCTTGACGCTGCTTTGGATTGCGGCGGAGCCGTTTTTGTTTCGTGAATGTCTCAACGAAAGAACGCGGCTCGGCCGCAGAGGAAATCGGCGTCAAGCCGCACTCTAAAGGTTGCTCATGCGTTGGTTCTGGATTGATCGCTTCACCGAACTGCAAAGCGGTCAGTACGCCAAGGCGATCAAGAACGTCACCTTGGCCGAAGAGCATTTACACGACCATTTCCCCGGTTTCCCGGTGATGCCGGGGTCGCTGATGCTCGAGGGTATGGCTCAGACGGGCGGCATCCTGCTCGGCGAAAAGAACAATTTTGCACACATTGTCATCCTGGCGAAAGTTCCAAACGTCACCTACCACGGCTTCGTCGTCCCCGGCGACACGCTGACCTACACTGCCAAGCTGATAAACGACAGCGCGGAAGGTGGCTCGGTCGAAGTCACCGCTCATGTCGGCGAACGACTGGTCGCGGAGGCCGAGATCATCTTTTCGCACATCGACCAGAGCGGCGATTTCAAACATCTCGACCAAAAGAATTTCGTCTTCTCGATCGGCGGCCTGCTGAGCGTCATGGAAGTCGGCAAGGCGGGTGCGTAGGACAGCATGACCACACCGACACGCATCGCCGCCACGTTTGCGGCCTTGAAGGCTCAAGGCCATATGGCCTTCATGCCATTCGTCACCGTCGGTGACCCTGACGTCGCGACGTCGATGGCATTGATCCGTGAACTTGCCAGCCGAGGTGTCGACCTGATCGAGGTCGGCTTCCCATACAGCGATCCGATTGCTGACGGCCCAGTGATTCAAGCCAGTTACACACGAGCATTGTCCCGCGGCCTGCAAGTCAACGACATCTTCTCCGGGATCCAACAACTCACGAGCGGTCCGGATGGCGGCAAGATCCCCCCGCTGGTCGCGATGGTCAGCTACGCGATCGTCTTCCGAATCGGAACCGCGGCCTTCGTGGAGGGCGCGAAGACGGCCGGCTTCTCTGGACTCATCATCCCTGATCTTCCCGCCGATGAGGCGGGTGAAGTCGCGAGCGAGATTCGCAAGGCTGGGCTAGATGCCGTTCAACTTGTGGCACCAACCACAACTCCCGTCCGAGAGGACCGCATCGCCGAGACCGGCAGCGGCTTCGTGTACTGTATCTCGATCGCCGGCACGACCGGCGCGCGAGATCAACTACCGGAAGAACTCTCTGGCCAACTCAAGCGTCTGCGCGGCAAAACGAGTCTGCCGCTTGCTGTCGGGTTCGGAGTCAGCAAGCCGGAACAAGTCGGAACGCTGCGTGGCTTGGCCGACGGAGTCATTGTGGGTTCGGCGATCGTGCGACAACTCGAACGCCTGTCGAACAACTCAGAGGCCACGCTTCACGTGCTGCGTGACATTGGCGACTTCGCGGCGAAGATGGTCGCCGCCACGCACGCCACTCGCTAAGGTCGAGCGTTGAGGCACGATCATGGCCATCTCGCTCACCCTGCCAACGATTCAGAACTGGAGTTGTCACAACTGTGGAGGTTGTTGTCGGCAACACGCGATCGAAGTCACTGAGGAGGAACGGCAGCGAATCCTGTCTCAAGGCTGGACTGCAAATGATGGCACGCCAACCGGCAACGCGCTGTTCGAGCGGCAAGGCGGGCCACCATGGGCGAAGCGATATCGGCTCGCGCATCAAGCCGACGGAGCCTGTGTGTTCCTGAACGAGCAAGGACTCTGCCGCATTCATGCTAAGTTTGGCGAGGCCGCGAAACCGCTCGCGTGTCGCATCTACCCGTATGCGGTTCATCCCGCGGGCAAGCAGGCGACGGTCAGCCTGCGATTCAGTTGTCCGTCGGTTGTCGCCAATCGTGGCCGTTCGATGAAACAGAACGCGGACGAGATCAAGCAACTCGCGCGAGCCATCGTCCCCGAAGGCCATGAGCGTACCCCTCCCCCTGCCGTATCCGCGCGCGAGCGAGTCGATTGGCCAGACTTCCGTCGCTTCGTGGATGCGATCGACTATGACTTGGCATCAACGACTGCTTCGATTGGAGTCAAACTGCAACTGATCTTGCTCTGGCTAGATATCGTCGGCGAAAGCCGCTTTGACAAACTCAGCGGCACGCTCCTGACCGAGTTTCTCGACATCATTCGTCAATCGGTCCACGAAGTTGGCCTGCCGATGGCGGAAGGACAATGGAAACTCACTGGCGGTCCTCCGGGCGCACTCGCACGAATGCAATTTCGAATGCTGACCGCGCAATACGCTCGCAAAGACACTGCCGCCGATCTGGCGTCCGGTTGGCGCGGCCGTTGGAAACTGTTTCGCGCGGCGACGAAGTTCGCTCGCGGAATCGGCAACACCCCGCCGTTGCAGACAATCTTTCGAGAGGTCTCCTTCGAGTCGCTCGAACAATCATTTGGAATTCCAGCCGAGAGCGAAGAGCTTTGGACACGCTACTTCCGAGTGAAGGTCCAAGGCCTGCACTTCTGCGGGCCGGCGTACTACGGCGTTCCATTGGTCGAAGGATTTCAGAGCCTCGCGTTGATCTTCCCAGCGACGATGTGGATCGCCCGATGGCTTGCCGCCAGCCAGGGTAGAACACAACTCACTGCCGACGATGTCTCGCAGGCGTTGACGATTTCTGACCATCATCACGGGTACTCCCCCATCTTCGGCTCATTCGGTTTCCGTAAACGTGTCCGTACGCTAGCCCAGATGGACGAGATTCCCAGACTCATTCGGTGGTACTCTCAGTAAGCGAGGGATCGGCTATGACTCTTTTTTGGACGACGCTGTTGCTGACGCTGTCGAACATCTTCATGACGTTCGCGTGGTACGGTCATCTGAAGTGGCCGCAGATCAAGACCGGGCCGATCTGGATCGCTATCGGCGTCAGTTGGGGCATCGCGCTCTTTGAATACTGCCTGCAAGTGCCGGCCAATCGGATTGGACATCGCGAGTTCCCGGTTGCACAGCTCAAGATCATGCAAGAGGCGATCACGCTGGTGGTGTTCTGCGGATTCTCGATGCTGTTTCTGCGTGAGTCGTTGAAGTGGAATTACCTCGTGGCGTTCGGATGTGTCTTCGCCGCCGTGTTCTTTGCCTTCTTCGACAAGTGGCAGCCAGAGTCATCCGCACTGCAATCCCATGCGGAAGTGATGCACTCCGACGAAACTTGATCCTGATCGGAGTCGGATGTCGATGGCCGTTTCGGATCACCTTGCCGCCTCGAAACTCCGAATGCTCGAGAAGCATTTGAAAGCACGTGGCATCTCGGACGAACGTGTGCTCGCCGCGATGCAACGAGTCCCACGCGAGGAGTTCGTGCCCGGGCCGCTGCGATCGCACGCCTACGACGATCGTGCATTGCCGGTCGAGTTGGGCCAGACCATCTCGCAACCGTACACGGTCGCCTTCATGGCTCAAGCGGCGCAGTTGCATGGCGACGAACGAGTCCTCGAAATCGGCACGGGAACTGGCTACGGAGCCGCCGTGCTGGCCTGCTTGGCAAAGGAGGTTTTCACCATCGAGCGATGGCCAGCCCTGCTGGAAACTGCAACGCCGCGACTAAATCGTCTCGGTTTTGAAAACGTTTGCACCAAGTTGGAGGACGGATCGCTTGGCTGGGCGGAGCAATCTCCGTTCGATGTGATCGTCGTGACGGCCGCAGCCGAGCGATTGCCAGCTGCGTTTCTGAACCAACTGACCGAGGGAGGCCGAATCATCATCCCGATCGGCGACTCGGGGAGCGGACAGACAATGATCCGATTTACTCGGCAATACGGTGAACTGCGGGAAGAGTCGCTGGGGAGGTTTTCATTCGTGCCGCTCGTTTGCGATTTATAGACCGATTGCCCACGTCCGGTCGACGGCACGGCGTTGCGTCGTCGCAGGCTCAGCCTTCATAATCCTGCCAACGCAATCTTTTGAGGAAACCATTGCATGAACCTGTCATCGTCCCTCCAGCGATGTTGCTGCGGCGTGTTGCTCACCGGGGTGTGCGGTTTGTTGGTCTCGATCGCCGGGTGCGGCGGCTCGAGCGAAGGAGTCGCCAAAGGGACCGCGAACACGAATGAAACGCAGTCCAACCCAAACCAGAGTGAATCAAAACGCCCGAAGTCGGACGGCATCAAAGCCGAAGGCAGCGCCGGCGGTCCGAAGATGATTGACGGCATTCCGTACGATGTCTTCTTTGACAAGCCCCTGACGATCGCTGCCAACACTCAAACGGGAACTGCGCCAGACAGTGCCGTTGCCACAAACGATGCCCCTAAAGGAACTTCGACTGCAGAGACAACGACACCTGCAAAGGAGACACCGAAAGAGTCCGGCGGTGGAGCGTCAATCAAAGACCTCATCGACAAAGATTCGCTGACCAACGAGATCAAGAACGTTCGCAATTATTTGGCAGGTAAGACCGCGTCGGTCACCGCCTACAACTCCAGCCTGCTGGAGATCGCTCCCGAAGCGGCGACGTTGGCCGTACTCGCTGTCGCAGCCTCGAAGCATCCGGATGAAGTCTCCTGGAAGAAGAACGCCAAATACGTTCGTGACCTCTCCTGGAAGATTGGCGAAATCACATTGTCAAAGGATGGAAAGACCAAGAACAGCTTCGAAGCAGTCTCGGAGGCTTTTGCAAAGATCGATGACATCCTGAAAGGCTCCGAGCCGGCTGGCTTGCCCGATGCCGAAGCCGAAAAGGCTTTTGGCGACGCGGTCGGTGGCAACTTGGTCGCGATCATGAAGCGGATCAAGAAATCGGAAGAGGTTCTGAAGTCCATCGTCTCCAGCGAGGCGATCCTGAAGAAGGAAGCCGATAAGACGGCCCAAGAAGGAGCGGTCCTCACGTTCTTGGGTTCAATCCTGTCCGAACCAGGATTCGGCTGGGACGGCGATGCGGAATTCGCCAGCTTCGCGAAGCCGCTGATCGAAGGGGGCAAGCAAATCTCCGAGGCCGCCAAATCAGGCAACTTCGCGTTGTACGGCGAAGGGATCATCAAAGTTTCCAAGTCCTGCAACGACTGCCATCCGAAATTCAAACCGTAATTTTGATTGTGAACCTGCATTCAAAAGGGAACTCATGCCGCGTCATTCTGGAAGGCTCGCTTGCCTGATCGTGGCCCTGACCGCGACCGTTTCATTCGCCGAAGTCATCGAACTGACCAACGGCAGTCGCATTGAGGGGGAGATCCTCAAAGACGGTGCGGAAATCGTCGTGATCGACATCGGGGTCGATGTCCTCAAGATTCCGACCGACCGCATCAAGTCCCGGTCAGCCAGCTTCGACAAAGTCGGAGCGAAAGCCGAGGTCAAAAAGGGTGACCTGTACTCGGTTGCGAAACTGCCGCTGAAGCCGGTCAAAGAACTCGCCAACGAATTCGGCGACGGTGTCGTGCTGGTACAAACGCCGGGCGGACTCGGCTCCGGGTTCATCGTGAATGCACGCGGGCACTGCGTGACGAACTACCACGTGATTGAAAAGGAAACTCGCATCGCCGTGACGCTGTTCATGAAGGATACGAAGGGCGGATACGCTCGGCGGCGCATCGACGAGGTGAAGATCGTCGCCATGAACCAGTTCCTCGATCTGGCTCTGCTGCAAATCCCTGAACAAAAAGATTTGGTGTTCAAGCCGGTTTTGTTATCCGAGGCCGACGACCAAAAGGAAGGGGAAGAAGTCTTCGCGATCGGCAACCCTCTGGGACTGGAACGCTCGGTCTCGAAAGGGATCGTCAGCACGAAGAACCGCAATCGCGAGGGGCTGACCTACATTCAAACGACGACGCAAATCAATCCGGGCAACAGCGGCGGACCGCTGTTCAACGCACGCGGTGAAGTCATCGGCGTAACCAACATGAAAGTGCTGTTCGGTGAGGGCTTGGGCTTCGCGATCCCGCTGGTTTACGTGAAACACTTCCTCGACAATGTTGATGCCTTCGCGTTCGACAAGAACAACCCGAACGCTGGCTTTCGCTACCTCGACGCTCCGCGCCGCAAGTCGCCGGAATCGCCGCCGAAGAGCAAATAACACAGAGGAAATGCGGGGGCGGTTGCGACGCCTTGCCCTGCTGCGAACACCCATTGACCCGTTTTTCGAGGCTGGCCTATAACCCGCCGCCTCAAATCGGCCGGGGGAAATCGGCTGATCGTCTCGTACACAGACGCCGCACATGGCGGCAGGGATGCAAAGCCATGACAGGTCAGATTCGTTCGCACTCCAAAATTTTGTGGGTCGCCGCCGGAACCGGAGCCGCTGTGCTCGGAGCCGCGATCATCTTTCAGTGTTTCCGCGCCTCGCCGGGCACTGCCGCCGAAGAGCAAGGAACTCGCGCGAGCGCGAAGGACGGCACGTCCGGCAAGGTTTCACTGAACAAGACGGGAACGCCCTCCGCTGCGTCGCCTGCCGCGCAAAAAAATAATTTTGCCGCCCGGATTAGCCTGGATGGCAAGGTGCTCACGATCAGCGATGACGAGGTCGCGAAGGAATGCGTGGCACGGCTGGGAAAAGAAGTGCTCGACAACATGATCAATCGCGCGACAATTCAACTCGCCTGCCAGGCCCGGGGAATTGAAGTGACCTCCGCCGAGGTCAACAAAGAGATTGTGCGCATCGCCGCTGAATTCAAAATTCCGACCGAGCAATACCTGCAAATGCTGCAGGCCGAACGGAACATCAACCCGACGCAGTACCAACGAGACGTCATTTGGCCAATGCTCGCCTTGCGAAAACTCGCGGGCACTGAGATCCAAGTCACAAAAGCGGAAGTCGATAAAGCGTTTCAACGCGAGTACGGCCCGCGCGTCAAGGTTCGCATGATCCTGTGTGACAATTTGAGGCGAGCTCAGGCGGCTTGGCAGAAAGCCAAGGAAGACCCAGAAAACTTTGAAAAGTACGTCCAAGAATTCTCCATTGACCAATCCAGCAAGTCGCTGGACGGCAGCGTCCCGCCAATTCCACGACACTCTGGCAGCCCAAACATCGAAACGGCTGCCTTCAAACTGAAACCAGGCGAGGTCTCCGCCGTCGTGCAGCTTGACGACGCGGCACAGCGATACGTCATCTTGAAGTGCGAAGGTCGCACGAAACCGGTTGTTGAAGAACTCGATCAGGAGATCCAGGCGGAACTCGAAGATCAAATCAAACGGCAAAAGACTCAGGAACAGGTCGCGATTGTCTTCGACAATCTGAAAAAAGAAACGCAGGTTCACAACTACTACACCGGTGAGGCTACCGGCGGATCGAAGCCTACGAACGTCGCTCGACCGGATGGCACAAAGCCCACTGGAACCCGGCCAGCCTCGAAGATCAACTCGGCCTCGGACAATGCCAACCCGATCCGTCAGGCCAGTGCGAAGGGGCCAGCCAACAACAAAAGCGTGAAACCAGCCACCGCAACCAGCAATGACAACGATGAAATCGGACAACCCGCAACTCGGACAACGCCAAAACGATCAACGGCCACTTCCCAGTAATCATTCCAAAGTCTGCTGATCACGAAGCATTGCCGGTCAATGTTACGGGGGCTGCGGTCCCATGATTTGAATCGCCGACTTCCGTCATCTTGAGGCGTGCATGTCTTCGGTGCCGACGACGAACTTCTCATCAATCGACAGATTGGTAGAATCCGTTCACCCTCCAATGTCTGCGGAGCCGTGCCCGACCTTGGCTGGTTCCATTCCCTCGCCTCACTTTGCGCTCCCTGCCACTATGAGAAGTGAAACCGAAGCGTCTTTTTCCGACGAGCCTTTCAAGATCCCGGTGGCCGACCGCGTCAAGCGTCTGCCGCCGTACCTCTTCGGCAAGATCAACAAGCTTAAGCACAAAAAGCGACAAGACGGCGTCGACGTGATCGACCTCGGCATGGGTAATCCCACCGACCCACCCGAACAGTTCATCATCGATAAGATGATCGAGGCGCTGTCCGACGCCCGGAATCACCGCTACTCCGTCAGTAACGGTGTCGAGAACCTGCGCCGAGAAGTCGCCAAACGCTACGACCGAAAGTACGGCGTGTCGCTCAATCCGCAATCGGAGGTGATTGCCTGCATCGGCTCCAAGGAAGGCTTCAGCCACATGTGCCTGGCCTTGATGGGACCGGGGGACACAGCAATCGTTCCAGCGCCGACGTTCCCGATTCACTCGTATTCCGTAATGCTCGCGTCCGGCAACGTGATCGCGCTCGACGTTCGCAACCCGCAAGAGTTTCTTTCCAACATCGCCTACACCTGCGAGCACCTTTTCCCCAAGCCGAAGCTGGTCATCGTCAACTTCCCGCACAACCCGTCCGGCACCTGCATCGAGCAAAACTTTTATGTCGACCTGGTCGCGCTGGCGAAGAAGTACGGCTTCCTGGTTATCAGCGACTTTGCCTACGCGGACATCTGCTACGACGGATATCAGGCTCCCAGCTTTTTGGCGACTCCCGGAGCGATCGATGTCGGCGTGGAACTGACGACGATGAGCAAAGGCTACAGTATGGCCGGCTGGCGCATCGGTTTTTGCAGCGGCAATTCAGAAATGGTTCGGGCGCTCGGTACGATCAAGGGCTACTACGACTACGGCATCTTCCAGGCGATCCAAATCTCCGCGATCGTTGCGATGCGGCACGGCGACGAGGCGATTGAACGACTCTGTGTGGAATACCAACACCGCCGCGACTCGTTGGTCGACGGCCTCAACCGCCAAGGCTGGGATATCGATGCTCCTAAAGCCGGCATGTTTGTTTGGGCGAAAATTCCCGAACCGTGGTCCGAAATGGGTTCAATTCCGTTCGCGATGAAATTGCTCAACGATGCCGGTGTCGCCGTCAGCCCCGGCCGAGGTTTCGGCGAAGAAGGGGAAGGCTACCTGCGTCTGGCGATCGTCGAGAACACCCAACGTCTTCGCCAGGCCGTCCGAGAAATCGGCCGTTGCCTCAAACCCGAACCGGCCGTTGTTTGATGGTCAAAACCGAATCGCAGAAAGGCTTGCAACACCTTGTGGCATCCGGTACACAGCCCGCCTCATTCACGATCATCCGCGTTCGTGACAATTCCTCGATAGCTCAATCGGTAGAGCGAGCGGCTGTTAACCGCTAGGTTCTTGGTTCGAGTCCAAGTCGAGGAGCT